>SCPO01000275.1_pt1 | contig 35150 bp, 29 predicted proteins | sample 6106821 | NCBI WGS metagenome assembly SCPO01 (sample SAMN10720448, study PRJNA508395) | human gut metagenome | isolation source: Participant 2 stool, 0 month | host: Homo sapiens | collected 2017 | reverse complement strand
GGAGAAATGGTAATGGTGAACATGCCTAACCAATGGGAAAATATCAAGTTCTTCTTCTCCTACCAGTTGAACTTCATGTACTGGCGTTACTTTATGTGGAACTTCTCCGGACGGCAGAACGACATTCAGAGCAGCGGAGAAATTGAACACGGCAACTGGATCACCGGTATTCCGTTTATCGACAACTTACTGGTAGGTAATCAGGAACTGCTTCCGCAGGATCTCAAAAACAATAAAGGACACAACGTATTCTACTGTCTGCCGCTGATTCTCGGCTTATGATCGGACTCTTCTGGCAGGCTTATCATAGCCAGCGGGGTATCCAGCAATTCTGGGTGGTGTTCTTCTTCCTGTTCTTTATGACAGGTATCGCTATCGTGCTCTACCTCAACCAAACTCCTGCACAACCCCGTGAACGAGACTATGCGTATGCCGGTTCGTTCTATGCCTTTGCCATCTGGGTAGGTATGGGAGTGGCAGGTATCATCCGCATGTTGCGAGATTATGCCAAGATGCAGGAACTTCCGGCAGCCGTTCTGGCTTCAGTGCTCTGTTTGTTCGTCCCCATCCAGATGGCGGGACAGACATGGGATGACCACGACCGCAGCGGACGCTTCGTTGCCCGCGACTTCGGACAGAACTACCTGATGACTTTGCAGGAAGAAGGCAACCCGATTATCTACACCAATGGTGATAACGATACCTTCCCATTGTGGTACAATCAGGAAACGGAAGGTTTCCGTACGGATGCCCGCACCTGTAACTTAAGTTACCTGCAAACAGACTGGTATATAGACCAGATGAAACGTCCGGCCTACGATTCTCCGTCACTCCCTATCACTTGGGACCGTGTGGAATACGTGGAAGGACAAAACGAATATATCTCTATCCGTCCGGAAATGAAAGCTCTTATCGACAGCTATTTCAAACAGGCAAACGAACTGGCTGCACAGGGAGACACTACCATATTGTCGCTCGTTCACTCCATCTTCGGTGAGAATCCTTATGAACTGAAGGAAATCATCAACCGCTGGATGCTTGGCAAGAACGACCAATTGAAAGAACTTCTCAAGAAGACAGGAAAAGAGATACAGCTTCCGCTCATCCCTACGGACAGCATCGTCATGAAGATAGATAAGGAAGCCGTACGCCGCTCCGGCATGAAAATACCGGAAGCTCTGGGCGACTCTATCCCCGAATACATGACAATCTCGCTGAGAGACGCCAACGGCAACCCGAAACGCGCCCTCTACAAGAGCGAACTGATGATGCTCGAAATGCTTGCCAACGCTAACTGGGAACGTCCTATCTATATGGCAATCACCGTAGGAAGCGAAAACCATCTGGGCATGGGCAACCACTTCACGCAGGAAGGTCTCGCCTACCGCTTCACTCCGTTCGATACGGACAAACTGGACAGCAAGATCGACAGTGAAAAGATGTACGACAACCTCGATGAACAAGTTCAAGTTCGGCGGTATCGACAGCCGGTATCTACATCGACGAACGTGATGCGTATGTGCTACACGCACCGCCGTATCTTCACGCAGCTCGTAGGACAGCTTATCAAAGAAGGTAAGAAGGACAAGGCACTCGCTGCACTCGATTACGCCGAAAAGATGATTCCGGCAATCAACGTACCGTATGACTGGGCAAATGGCGCCTTCCAAATGGCAGAGTCTTATTATCAACTGGGACAGAACGAGAAAGCCAACAAGATTATCGACGAGCTTGCCAACAAGTCGCTCGGAATACATGATCTGGTATCTTAGCCTGAACGATAACCAGCTGCCATCATGCCAGCAAAACTTCGTGTACAACGCCAGTTTGCTTGACGCCGAAGTCCGCCTAATGGAAAAATACAAATCAGAAGAACTTGCAAAACATTACTCTACGCAACTCGATCAGCTATACAACGAGTACGTGACGAGAATGAAAGGGAAATAATTTAGGTATGAAGTAATAAGTATTAAGTATTAACGTAGCTTCCGGCATGTTTTCCGTAAGGTATAATACTTAATACTTATTTCCTAATACTTCAAAACACAGACTCTTATGTTTATAGAACAACCACCTTGGCTTTTCCGGGTGTTGTATCCACAAGCTATCTTCCGGATGGACCCGAATGAGCGGGCAGTCTATCTGACTTTCGACGACGGCCCCATCCCCGAAGTAACTCCCTGGGTACTGGAAATACTGGAAAAGCATCATATTAAAGCTACCTTCTTTCATGGTAGGCGACAATATCCGCAAACACCCGGACGAATACCGGATGGTGGTAGAGCACGGACACCGCATCGGTAACCATACTTTCAACCACATCCGTGGATTTGAATATTCCAATCCGGATTACCTGGCAAATGCCAGAAAGGTAGATGATATTATTCATTCCGATCTCTTCCGTCCACCACACGGACACATGGGATTCAGGCAGTATTATACGTTGCGCTATCATTACCGCATCATTATGTGGGATCTCGTGACCCGCGATTACAGTAAGCGGATGCGCCCGGAACAAGTGCTGAACAACGTGAAACGCTATGCGCGAAACGGTTCTATCATCACTTTCCACGATTCGCTGAAGTCATGGAACAACGGTAACCTGCAATACGCACTTCCCCGTGCCATCGAGTTCCTGAAAGAGGAAGGTTATGAATTCAAGGTGTTATAATCTTTGAAAAAACAGAAACTTCGAAAAGAGCAGAGCTTCCTGATAAGAAAGAAAAGGTTTCTGATGAATAAAAAAGCTCCCTGATAAGAAAAAAAATATAAGCCGAGGTATTATGCCCCGGCTTTTGTAGTTTAAAGCCCGTTTCGTGCCCAAAATTGAAAGATCCCTCCTCTTTCTTACAAGATGCCAGTGCAACCGCATTTCGCCTGGTAAAGGGCAAAAAGAGGGCAAAACAACCTGCATTCAAAAAGTTTCTGATTCACATTACCATTTCCAACCGTATTTTTTTATACATTTGCAACGGTCTCTTCCGCAGAAAGCCTCCGGGTGGCGAGGGAGAGACGTTTATATTGAGAAGACGTTTACAAGCGTTTGTCATTTGTGTTCAGAACTTCGCAAACTTTGACCTATCGGAATGACTAACAGCAACAAAGACGTCCTCCTGATGTGTATTTATATACATCCGTGCCTCACTTTGGAAAACAAAGGGAGGCTACGGGTGTTGTACATATCGGCGTGGGCTTTCTGCGTTGTTCGTTCCCGATAGTTGGCATTGCGAAGGCCTTGAACACGGAACGGACGAAGGTGAGAGATTCCCACGCCTTTTCTATATTTCCTGTCAACAATAGATTGAATTGTCCGCCCAACGGGAGTCTGGGGGACACACATAAGCAGAATAGGCACATGATTCATGCGGGACAACTTATTGAACGCACGCTTCACGAACAGGGACGCACCGTCACCTGGTTCCGCTACCCAACTATGCTGCACACGCCCCAATGTTTACAAGATATTCCGAAAAGAGAATATCGACATCCACCTGCTCTGGCGCATCTCCTGCATCCTCGGCCATGATTTTTTCCGCGATCTTTCCGACAGCATCAATACCGGAAACTTCCCCAGTGTATCCAAATAGGATACAATTCCGTATCGTTCTTGGAACTATGCTTTCACCCGGTAGTATACTCCTTTCGCATACCTTTGCAGGCATATTAACATATAATCACAAAAGGACATGAAAACGAAAAAACTATTTCTGATTATTGCTCTGGTTGTCGGTTGTGCCGTCGGAGCCCATGCGCAAAAGACGGTCTTCAAGTTTCGTGATGCACAGGCACGTGCAGGCGATGCAGTTACTGAAGTTTGTGTCAAACCCACAGTTGTCGAGGTGAAAATACTGGAAGATAAGGGACGAATCAAGGATGAATGGACACTAAGCAAAGAGGAAGTGGAGATCGCCATGAAAGGAGAACTTGACAACATCCGTGCATGGGGGACGTATCTGTCCACCATCAAATACAACTGCGATGTCATCATGGGAGCCACTTTCAAAGTGGAAGATAATGAAAAAACAGGGGGATACACGGTTACAGTAGTAGGTTATCCCGGCATCTTTGTCAACTGGCATCCTGCCACCCAGGACGATTATGAATGGATACGTCTGCAGAAGTTATCACCCACGGATGGAAAAAGCCAGATAGCACCTGTCGTTAAGAATAAGAATTAATCACTAAAACATAAATAACAATGAAAAAAGTACTATCAATGATTGCCGCACTCTTATTGTGCGTAGGAACTCAAGCGCAAATCGTATCATCCAGAAGTGCAATCGTCAAAACAGAGAAGCAAGCCAGCAGCACACAATGGTTCTTGCGTGCAGGTTTGAATATCATGAACTTCTCCGGTGACGGAGCCGAAGGAGCTGACTCAAACATCGGATATAACGCAACATTTGGCTACCAGAAGCCTTTAGGCAGCACAGGAGGATACTGGGGAATGGAATTTGGACTCGGCTCCCGTGGTTTCAAAGTGGAAGACACGAAGTGCATGGCTCATAATATACAATACTCTCCGTTCACATTCGGATGGAAATTTGCAGTGGCGGACAATGTTCATATCGACCCGCATGTAGGAGTCTTTGCCAGCTACGATTACACGAGCAAAATGAAAGCAGACGGAGAGAGCATCAGTTGGGGAGATTACGCAGATTACATGGAAGTTGACTACAATCATTTCGATGCCGGTATGAATATCGGTGTAGGAGTCTGGTACGACCGTTTCAACCTGGATCTCACCTATCAGCGCGGATTCATAGATACATTCAGCGATGCCGACGGATTCAAGACCAGTAACTTTATGATTCGTCTAGGTATTGCCTTCTAAGGACAACCAAACCTCAATAAACCATATTATTTATTCAGCGTCCACGATCTTTTCTCTTCGCAAAAAGGGCCGTGGATGCTGTTTTCTTAAAAATAACGGAATATGATGACCAAACGACAATTTCTGGCAATCATGTATCTGCTGACGGGAGTTATCCCGCTGATAGCACAGACTTTCACCGAACAGAAAAAGAACTATCCCGTCAGTACAGACGGCAATAAATATGTGGTCAGCGGATTTACCCCTTTCAGTGGTATGCAAGATGTAAACATCTACGCTAATGCACTGTTATGGACCGTCAAAAATGTCTGTCCGCAGCTACGGGAAGGGATAACGGAGGTAAACGCGCCGGCTAAAAACTTCAGTTGCGATCTGATACTTGCCTCGCAAGCAGACTCAAATCAAAAGAATACTTACTATTGCAAAGCCCTGTTTCAAGTAAAAGACGGCAAGCTGGTCTACTATCTTTCCAATATACGGATAGAATCATCAGCAGTGATAATGAAAAAAATCACTCCCATGGAGAAGCTGCAACCGGACAAGAAAGCATCTCACAAAGAAATCATGGATGACTTCGTACAGGTGGAATCGCAAGTATTGAATAAAATGTTCGACTTCATCGTAACGAACCAACTTTCACCAATCACTCACTGGAATGAAATCAGTATCAACAAGCCGGTGAAAGGCATGACGGAAGATGAATGTCTGCTGGCCTTCGGCAAACCGCAGACTATTCAAGAATCAAATGGAGAAGTGCAATGGATGTATTCCAGCTCGTTCTACCTATTCTTCAAGAATGGACATGTGGAAACGATTATCAAATAATCCCATAAAAACAAATCATCTCAAAATCAAACAATTAAAACAATTTATTATGAAAACAATCTGGAAAGCAACCGTTTGCATAGTTGCAGTATTACTGTCGTTCAGCATTTATTCCTGTGGCGATGACGACGATGACGCTGTCGGTTCACGCGATTTATTGTTAGGAACATGGAATGGAGTGTATTATCTTTCACAAGAATGGGAAGATGGTGAAAAGGTAAGTGACTCTAAAGAAGATTTTGTAAATGGAACCAACCGTTATTCCATAGAGTTCAAGGAAGATGGTACGTATGTAGAAAAAGATGTCTACAACTCCTCCGGAAGTACTAATTATTATCACGGTACATGGAGCTACTCCGGTAATAAGCTGACTCTCATCGACACTGAAGAGGATAATTACACAGAAGTGTGGACAGTGACCACAATGACAGAGAATGAATTAGTCTATGAACTTCGAGAAAAAGAGAAAGAAGACGGAACGACATACGAATATTACGAACAACACGCTTTTACAAGATAGCTCAAGGACATTATCTTTCTTTTCCAGAAAGATAAAAATAACGGAGTGTGTCAAAACGCAGATTAACGCAAATTATCGCAGATTATTCCAATTATATTGATATATTAATCAACGACTTATAAAATTATTTCTGCGATAATTTGCGTTAATCTGCGTTTTATTATTCATTTTCATTATGACACACCTCCTTCATCTATTAGAAAAGACGCATGATATTCAATAATGAATCGCGTATTCAGTGAGTAAAAGAAATTAAAGAGGGCGTTTCGTCACACCTCGACAATCCTTCTTTTTTGACTGTATAAGCAATTCAGCACATTAATTAATATGCCACCGCCAACGGAGTACGCAATTTCTGCGCATATTCAGCCATATATTTATTCCAGGCATCCGGAGTCTTGATAGCCGCCTTATCCCAGGCAGATCCCCAGTAATAAGTATATTCAGAACCAGGCTCATATTCGCTGATAGCCAGCACATGACCGTCGGCTCCACCACGATCTTTCTTTTCCTTTTCGGAAAGAAGAACCACTTTCGCCTCTTTTACCTGTGCAGGGAATGCAGCACCCACAAATATCTTACCGTTTGCACCGCTACGGTCAGTTGTAGGATCTACGTAAGTGATATAGCCATTTGCAGCATCTGCCACAACCGCACCATCCGGTTCACGCAACACAAGTCCCGTAGTTACCGGCATTGCTTCTTTCAAATTGGTATATGAAACAACAGTTTTATTGAGATAAGAACCTGCATCCAAAGAGATGACACGTGTTTCCACCACATTAGAATCTCCACGGACCACCAACGGGTTAAACTCCAGCTTCACTGTGAAACGCAGCGGACCATTATCAAGGATTTCCTGTGTGCGATAGCAGTAAGGATAGATAATAGTGTCACCTGCCATCAAAGCGGCAACGCCGGCGCCCAACGTGGGACCTACGGCATAGCAATCCATACCGTATCCATGATCGATATGGTAAGAGATGGCATTCTGCAATTCGGAAGCGGCTTTCGGATCTGTCTTTTTCAGTTCGGCTATCTTGGCACGCTTTTCAGGATTAAGCTCTTCAGCATACAGAGATTCCAAAATCGGCTCCGTAGTATTATACTTCGTAAAAAGATCATAGCCAAAACCACGTTCTCCACGAGCCTGCAAAGCAGGACCATAAGCACGGAATCCGCCAAGATTATTCTCCCAGGCAACGTCGTCCAGACGTTCGGGGTAGTATTTACCGCAAGCAATGACATCAAAAGGTGCCGGTGTGCCCGGTTGAATGGTATAAGTAACCGCACTGTTTCCCCCTACCGTAACGGGGAAGACCACCTTCTCATCATACGTCACCTGATAAGGCACTTGCTGACCGTCGACGTCAAGCACCACAATCTGTGCCGTATCCGCCAGTTTCAATTTAGCGACCACATCGCTCATCGGCACTTCAACCATCTCCCCTGCCCGTTCAAGAGCCAAAGAATTGGTCACTGTGACTGTCATTGACTGCTTGCTGTCGGCACAAGAAGCAAAACCAATCAAGGCTACAGCAAACAGAATTAATATCTTTCTCATAATTAGTCTACATTGAATGAATAACATATACTTTGCAAATCAGAGGCTATTATATTCGGCATGTTGGAGCTATATGTTCAACACGTTGGGCATATATGTCCAATAAATCGGCCATATAGCTCCTGCAAAGGGAATAATAAAAAATAAGGTGACAGATGAAAAGAGGATGCTCTTTGCCATTCTATCACCTTACCGGAATTTCTTCTATCAGCTATTATTTCGGTTGTTTTCCGATATAAGCAAGAATACCACCATCTACGTAGAGAATATGACCGTTAACAGCGTTAGAAGCTTCAGAAGCAAGGAACACGGCAGGACCTGTCAGTTCTTCCGGATCCAACCAACGACCGGCAGGAGTCTTAGCGCAGATGAATGAATCGAATGGGTGGCGGCTTCCGTCTGCTTGTTTCTCACGAAGAGGAGCAGTTTGCGGAGTAGCGATATAACCCGGGCCGATGCCGTTACACTGAATGTTGTATTCACCATATTCAGAGCAGATATTGCGGGTCAGCATCTTCAAACCACCTTTGGCAGCAGCGTAAGCAGATACAGTTTCACGACCCAATTCAGACATCATAGAACAGATGTTGATGATCTTACCTGCACGTTTTTCCATCATAGCCGGCAAAACAGCCTTAGCAACGATGAATGGAGCATTCAAGTCGATGTCAATTACACGACGGAAATCAGCAGCATCCATCTCGTGCATAGGAACACGACGGATAATACCTGCGTTATTTACAAGGATATCAATTGTACCTACTTCTTTCTCGATAGTAGCAACCATTGCCTGAACAGCCGGTTCGTCTGTTACGTCGCATACGTAACCGTGAGCTTTGATTCCCTTTTCAGCATAGGCAGCCATGCCTTTGTCTACCAACTCTTGATTGATGTCGTTAAAACAAACTTTAGCACCTTGTTCTGCAAATGCAGAAGCAATAGCAAATCCGATACCATAAGAAGCACCTGTAACGAGAGCTACTTTACCTTCCAAAGAAAAATTCAAATAACTGATTCATAATTTTTTTGTTATTAAATGATGAAAACTATTGTAGTTGTTTATTTTAAATCTGTAATTAATGAGAAGTCCTGATCGCCATAATCGAGGTTTTCACCGCCCATACCCCAGATAAAGGTATAGTTGTGGGTAGCCGCAGCAGAGTGGATTGACCATTCGGGTGAAAGAACGGCCTGATCGCCTTTCATCCATACGTGACGCGTCTCGCCTACCTCACCCATGAAGTGGCAGATAGCATGATCTTCGGGAATTTCGAAATAGAAATAGGCCTCCATACGACGGCTGTGTACGTGTGCCGGCATCGTGTTCCACACGCTTCCCGGAGCAAGTTCCGTCATACCCATCTGCAACTGACAGGTAGGCAACACCTGATTTACCAGCATCTTATTGATATTACGGTGGTTGGAGCCTTCCAAAGAGCCCATTTCAGCCACTACGGCATCGGCTTTCGTCACCTTGCGGTCGGGATAGTTGCGGTGTGCAGTCAGTGAGTTGAAGTAGAATTTAGCAGGATGAGCAGCGTCTTTGCTTTCGAAAGTCACTTCGCGGTCGCCCGAACCCAGATAAAGAGCTTCTTTATAGTCCAGTTCGAACTCTGCGTCGCCTGCTTTCACAATACCGGGACCGCCAACATTGTAGATACCCATTTCGCGACGGGTGAGGAAGAACGGAGCCTTCAGCGGGTCGATCGCTTCGAGTGTCAGCACCTCTCCTACCGGAAGCGCGCCACCTACCACCATACGGTCGTACATGGAATATACCATATTTACTTCATTGGGGACAAATATCTTTTCGATTAAGAAATCTCTGCGAATTCTTGTTGTATCATAACTTTTTGCATCTTCCGGATGCGCAGCATAGCGAATTTCATAGTTCGTTTTCATACCTTATTTATTTATAGTTATTGAATAAGTTCTCTATTCTACGTGCACTTCGTTTACGTACACGATGCAAAAATAGCAAAAGAAAACGGGTTTACCTTGCAATTTTGTTCCAATTATCCACCAAAAATGTCCAGAATCCGTGCAATGTATACTTTTTTAACGAACTATAATACGTTTTGGGAGAGATTTCTACTTAATACAATGAAAAAAAGAAAGAAGCCTCTATCTCTCGAGCCGCAAGAACAAATAATATAAAATATAGAACAAGAAAAAGTATCTAGTTTGCCAATTCAGCTAATAATTAGCAGTCTACACCGTTAAAATTGCATAAATAGGAGGCAATGTATTATAACACTAATTATAATATATTAGTTTTGTAAATGTTTAAATAGCAAGCAAAATCAACAAATACGTCAAGATATACAACTTATGACAATTATTAAAAGACGGACAGAAGATACTTTAATAAAGATAGGAGTGATATGCATTTACATGCTTCTATCCATTAACCTAACTTATGCCCAAATAAAAAATATAACAGGAATCATCATTGATGAGGAAAGCCGGGAACCATTGACAGGTGCTTCCGTCACAGTGAAAGGCAGTCGGCAAGGCTGTATTTCAGATCTGGATGGAAAGTTTAGTCTTCAACCAACCCTCCCCGGACAGCAAATGCTGGTTATTTCTTACATAGGATACCAAACCATCGAAGTGCCTGCCCGGCATAATATGATGGAAATCCGGTTGCGTCCGAACGTAAACGAACTGGATGAAGTAGTAGTGCAGGTGGCGTATGGCACTGCCCTCAAAAGATCAATTACCGGGGCTGTTTCCGTAGTGGACAGTAAGCAAATCGAAATGCGTCCGGTCAGTTCTGTTATCTCCGTGCTCAACGGAGCGGTACCGGGGCTACAGATAATTGACGGAGTGGGGCAGCCTGGAATCGAAGCGGAAGTCCGGATCCGGGGATACAGTTCGGTGAACGGAAGCAATAAGCCGCTTTACGTGGTAGACGGTATGCCCTATACGGGATGGATCACCGATCTTAATCCGGCAGACATAGAAAGCGTCAGCGTACTGAAAGATGCTGCTTCATGCGCATTGTACGGTAGCCGGGCTTCGAATGGTGTGATTTTAATTACCACCAAAAAGGCGAAGAAACAGGGAGTTTCTCTTCAACTGGACATTCGCCACGGCTTCAGCGCGCGTGGACAGGGTGATTACGAACGTATGAATGCCAATCAATTCATGGAAACGATGTGGCAGGGGTATCGCAACCAGCTTATCAGCAACGGCAGTAGTCCCGAAGAAGCGACCATCGCCACCAACAATGACATTATCAGCAAAGTAGGAATCAACATCTATAACAAAGCCGATAATGCCCTTTTCGATGCAAACGGTCATCTGGCATCCGACGCCCGGATACTGGACGGATATAAGGACGATCTCGACTGGTATTCTCCCTACACACGTAACGGTCACCGCCAGGAATACAACCTAAGCGGAGAATCCGGCAATGAAAAGAACCGGATCCGTTTCTCGCTAGGCTATCTTAATGAAGACGGATATACCAGGAAAAGTGATTTCAATCGTCTTAGCGGCTCACTCAACGCTGACTTCACCCCACGCCCATGGCTAAAAACGGGCTTGTCGCTCGGAGGCACTCACCAGAAAACGAACTGGGATATAGGAGCCGCCGGAAGTGCGCAATCCAATAACCTGTCGAATGCATTTTACTTTGCACGGAGAATAGCACCTATCTATCCGGTGCACCTCCACTATACAGAGGATGTATTTGCCAGCGACGGCTCATTGCTTCATTCCAAAGGAGATTATATCCTGAACGAAGAAGGCGGAAAACAATATGATGACGGTTCGGAAAGCCGTTCGGAATCGGATGCCGCCAGCAATGGACGCCATCTACTGTGGGAAAGCGAAAAAAACAAGTTGTGGAACGCTGCCAATACCTTGCAAGGAAATGCCTATGTGGACGTTTCTTTCCTACGCGATTTTACATTCTCATTGAAAGGCAATATCAGCCTGCGCAATATCGAGGACAGCCAATACGGAAATGCGGAAATAGGCGCTTACAAGGACACTGGTTTTATCAGCAAGATCAATCAGGAATATAAGGAATACACCCTGCAACAGCTACTGGCATGGAAACACCAGTTCGGCAGGCATTTCGTAGAATGGATGGTGGGGCACGAGAACTATGATTACAAGCTTAATTTCGACGCCATACAGAAAAAGAATGAGAGCTTTCCCGGAATAGACGAACTTTCAAATTTCACCACCACAACTTACAGTGAGGGATATAAAGACACCTATCGTACAGAGGGTCACTTCACACGGGCCCGGTATGACTACAACGAAACTTATTTTGCCGAAGCTTCTTTCCGGCGCGACGGTTCCTCCATCTTCCATACAGACCATCGCTGGGGTAACTTTTGGAGCGTAGGTATCGGCTGGATGCTTTCCAACGAAGCGTTCCTGAAAAACGTGTCGTGGCTGAACCGCCTCAAGTTACGGGTTTCTTACGGGCAAGTGGGAAACGATAACTTCGGAAGCAGCAACGGCCTGTACCAGTGGATGTCTCTCTACGGCTCTGCCGTCAACGGTGGAGAAGCCGCTTACTACAAAGTGCAGAACGAAAACCCGGAACTGAAATGGGAAACGAATTCTTCGCTGAATATCGGTCTGGAAACTCGTCTTTTCAACCGTGTGAACCTAAGTTTCGAATACTATAACAAGCATTCGGACGACTTGCTGTTCAAGTTTATCCAACCACTATCTGCCGGTGCCACTGACTCATCGACAGGCCTTTCCACCGTCTGGCGAAACATTGGAGACGTTTCCAATAAAGGATGGGAATTCTCTGCCGACGGGGATATCATCCGCAACCGGGAATGGGAATGGAATGTAGGTTTGAACCTTTCCAAAGTGAAAAACAAGATCGGAAAACTGCCGGATAAAGACCGGGAAGAGGGAATTACGAACGGAGATTTCCAGAAGTTCAAAGAGGGACACAGCATTTATGAATTCTGGCTGTACCAGTATGCTGGCGTAGACCAGATGACAGGTCGCAGTGTATATCTGCCGGACTTCAACGCTTATTACATTGCCGGAGAGGATGGAAAAACACCCGTAAACGGAGAAGAGAGCACCGAAGGCAAAAATCCGATTCCGACAGACAGTTGGGTAGACATCAACGGACAATATTATACAGGCGACCCGAGATATGCACGCAAAGACTGGTCGGGCAGTTCATTACCGAAGATAAACGGCTCGGTCACCACCTCTCTCCGCTGGAAAGACCTGACTCTGTCCGCCCTGATGATTTTCAGTTGCGGTTCCAAAGTCTTCGACCAGCCTTATCAGACTCTGACATCGGTAGGCGTACATTCATTGACTCCCGATTTACTGAATGCATGGACAGCAATCCCTGAAGGCATGACGCCCACATCGCCCAACCGTCTCGATCCATCGGGTATTCCGCAAGTGAATCTGGATGCAACGATCAATGGATATAACAGCCAGAAAGCATCTACACGCTATATTGTAAGCGGCGACTATCTAAGCATCAAGAACATCACCCTCTCCTATCGGCTGCCCGCCACATGGAGCAAACGATTGAAACTCGGCGGCATCCGCTTACATGCTGCCATAGAGAATGTCGCCCTGTTCAGCAAACGCAAAGGGCTGAACCCGGTACAGACCTTTGACGGAATCGTCAACAATTATACGAGTATCGCCCGTGTTTTCTCGTTCGGAGTCAACATTAACTTATAGCCTTATGAAGAAAAAAGCCATACACATGAAATTCCTGAATCACTCCATAGGATTCTGCCTGCTCCTGACGCTGTTGTGTTACTCCTGCGCCAGCGACTATCTGGATACCGCCCCTACCAATCAGGTATCTCCTGCCGATTTATTCAAGGATGAAGCGTACGCTGCCTATGCTGTCAGCGGATTGGAGAAGTTGATGAAAACCACTTACCCCACTAATAAACTCGATGGCGTGTCATTCAACGGTGAAGGATCTGTCAAACTGATGTATGCCGAGTATCAGGGGGCTGACATGTATTGTCCCCGCAACAATTTCTATACGATATTCAACGGGGCTTCTCATGCCATACCTACCAGTAGTTACACGGAGTATATGTGGCATTATTACTACAAAGTAATCAGTAATGCCAACGCTATTATAAATTATGTCGACCCCGAAGGTAGTCATAAATTCAAATATATCTATGCGCAGGCACTAACCTACCGTGCCTATTGTTACCTGCAACTGCTGCAGTTCTACTCGCCACGCTGGTGTGATTCGCAAAACGGCAGTGCTGACGGGGTGGTTCTCCGGCTCAATACATCTCTACCGGCGACTGTCCTCTTCTTCTATGCTGCCTGTTACGAACAGATTTTACAACGACCTTAACCAGGCCTATCACCTATTATCGCATCCGGAATTGCCCGCAAAGAAGACGAGAATCACAAAATCAATGTGAATGCCGCTTACGCCACCTATGCCCGTGCCGCACTCACCCGTGAGGATTGGAGTACTGCCGCCCATTACGCTGCACTAGCACGTGCCGGTTATCCGCTTATGAATGCCGATGAATATTTCGACGGATTCAGTACCGTCAACCGCGAATGGATATGGAGTATCTATGACAGTGAAGAAGAATCGCTGGGAAACTCATCCCTCGCCGCACGCCTTGCATACAACTCCTCCTCTACTCTTGTATGCACTTATCCGGCCTGTATCAACCGTGAACTGTACGATGCATTACCGGAAAGTGATATCCGCAGGGGACTTTTTCTCGATCCGCTCGAATATACTTATAACACGGGTGGTATAACAAACAATGGTCTGGGCGGAAGTGCACTCACCAGTTACGCCCAAGGGTTGCATCCCGACCTGAATACTTCGGCAAAAATATACGCTTATATGTCGTTCAAATTTAAGTGTATCGACAAAGTAGGTGCCATGCCTTTCAATCTTTTCCGCAGTTCGGAGATGTATCTCATCGAAGCAGAAGCCAACTGCCACCTGACGCCTTCAAAAGAAGCGGAAGCAAGGCAATTACTGAAAGAACTGATCCGCGACAGCGGACGCGACCCTCAATATACTTGCGACAAGAGCGGTCAGGCACTGCTCGACGAAATAAAGTTCTACCGCCGCATCGAACTATGGGGCGAAGGATTCAGCTGGTTTGACTTCAAACGGCGCAAAGACACCATCGTACGCCACACCTTCGAAGATGGAGGAAACTACATGACCAACGCAGCCGTAACTATCAACCCGGAAGACGCCAACAACTGGATGTGGGTGATTCCCGCCAAAGAATACGAATATAACAATGCCATAAATAAACAATAAGAACACTGTAAATCCATAGTTATCAAGATGAAAATAGTCAGGTACATCAGTATATGTTTGTTGTTCACCTTTATCGGATCTCTCCTTCCAACCAAGGCGCAGGACAATCCGTACAAGATAGACCACTCTCTTTATCTACTTTATGAGGAGGCAACTAAACACCGTAACAACGCAACCGGACTGGAAATAGCTGATACTATCTATACCAAAGCCATCCGGATCAACGATAAAAAGGCACAATGCCTCGCTCTTACCATTCCGGTAATCTACTATTTCAATAATGGGAAAACGGAATTACTGGAGAAAGCAATCAGCAGGCTTCAGGAGATATCCCGAAAGAACAACTACCTGCAATATTACTACTTTGGCAGCATCTACAAAGTTAATTACCTGATGAACACAGGTAATACCCTGCGTGCGCTCCAGGAGGCTGAATTGACTAAAGAACAGGCATTTGCCGACGACTATCCCTACGGTATCTCCACTTGCCTGCGAATGATGGGAAACATTTACTTTGCGCGCAGGGAAAACCGGACGGCACTGGATTACTACCAACAATCACTGGTATACACACAGGAGAAGCTCCCTGAGCAGGATATATCTTATATATACTGGAACATATCCATGCTCCAACAAAACCTGAAACAATATGAAGCAGCCTACGAAAATGCCGAGAAAGGAATCAAGTGTGCCAAGACTTCAACCAACAAATATGCCTGTATGCTGCGCAAATGCACACTTTTATACGCGCTCGACAGGGAGGAGGAATTCAAAAGCTATTATCAGGAATGTTTAAAAGCGACCGAAAAACATGGTGAAACCAGAAGGAATGAACTGAATAAGTTGAAGATATACAATTATATACTCAACCAACAATATGATAAAGCGCATGCTCTCGCCGACTCCACCTCTATCTTACATGAGAGAATAGCTTTTCAGGCAAATATTTACGCAAAAGAGCAGAAGTACAAAGACGCTTACCAAGCGCTTCAGAAGCTCCAGAGTTTACAGGATTCTCTGAACCAACTCATACAGACTGCCGACCTGTCGGAACTGAATGTGCGTATCGGCAACGAACAACTGAAAAGAAAAGCGCAAGCCTTGCAGCTGGAAAACACACAATTAAACCTGCAAAAGACAACGCTCGAACTGCAGCAAACGAAATCGCAAGTGGAAATCGAGAAGATGAACGCCGAAAATAACGAGCTACTACTAAAAAACCGTAACCTGGAGCTCGCACAATTCAAAGCGGAAACTGAACGTACACAGAGTCTTATGGTAGCTAAACAGGCAGAATCCGAACGCCAGCTGATGATATTGAAATTCATCCTGATATTCTTCTGTTTCTTTGCCATAGCCCTCACGCTCTACCTTTATCTACGCAGAAAATCAATCAGACAACTGCAAGAGAAGAACGAAGAACTGACGATTGCCCGCGACCGTGCCGAACAGGCAGACAAGATGAAGACTCATTTCATGCAGAACATGAGCCACGAAATCCGTACCCCGCTCAATGCCATCGTAGGATTCTCACAATTATTATCCAACCCGGATCTGCCATTGGAAGATGAGGAAAAGCTAGAATTCAGCTCGCTCGTCCAACACAACTCCGAACTGCTCACCACGCTTGTCAACGATATTCTTGACCTTTCCGCACTGGAAAGCGGCAAATACACCATGAACCTGACTTCCTGCCATTGCAACGAAATGTGCAGGCTCATACTCTCTACCGTAATGGATCGAAAAGCGGAAGGAGTGAAGCTTTATTATACCTCCGAAGTGGCAGACGATTTCCAGATCACCACAGATGAACAACGCCTGCAACAAGTGCTTATCAACTTCCTTACCAACGCAGAGAAGCACACAGAAAAAGGGGAAATCCATCTGCATTGTTCACTGACCGAGTATCCCGACAGAATCACGTTCTCTGTCAGCGACACCGGGCCGGGCATCCCTGCCGATAAGATGGATAGTGTATTCGAACGCTTCAAGAAGTTGGATGAGTTCAAACAGGGATCAGGACTGGGACTGAATATATGCCGCACCATAGCCGAACGATTACATGGAGAAGTCAAAGTAGACAAGAGCTACACCAATGGTGCACGTTTTCTGCTTATACTTCCATTAAAATAAGATTAGCTATTGACTTTCCTCTTTTTATTTTGTATCTTTGAGGAACAGAAAAAGAAAAAAGCAATATGAGTTATATAAAAATCAAGACATAATAACACATTATCAAAACATATATTTCCATATATGGAAGAACCGAATGAGGTTGTGTCAAAACGCTGACACAGCCTTTTTTTATGCACAAAGCCCAGACTTTCTCAAGCCCGGGCTTTGTTATTACCCAAAGTTTTCGTATCTTTAGGTATAAAGCTTTTCGTTATGGCAAAGTTACATTTTCGTCCTTACATTCCCAACCAAACCGTTCTTTTTCCACAAAGAATTGATGAAAACATAGCTGCGACCGACCCGGTCCGCATCGTGAATTCTGTTATTGACAATCTCAATCTTGAGAGTTTCAAGAAGCTTTATAAGGAAACGGGCCGTTGTCCTTATCATCCTAAAATGATGCTTAAGGTGATAATCTACGCCTACATGAATAATATCTATTCTTGCCGTAAAATAGAGAAGCACCTCCTTCGTGACATTCATTATATTTGGCTTGCCGGTAATGAGCATCCGGATTTTATCACGATCAACCGTTTTCGTAACCGTGTAAAGGAGGAAATAAATAATGTATTTACCCAGTTGGTTCTTGTCCTTGCCGATAAAGGTTTCATCAGCCTTGATGTGGAGTATATCGACGGCACCAAGATTGAATCCAAAGCCAACAAATATACTTTTGTCTGGCGCAAGACAGTCGAACGGAACCGTACGAGACTAATAGATAAAATCCGTATTCTCTTGGAGCAGGTGGATGGAGCCATTGTACAGGAGAACTCTATAAAAGACACATCCGTGGAGTTTACTCCCTGCAGGCTCTCTGACATAGTGGATGAACTTAAAGAAGCCCTGGAACGCCAGCCTGCAACAAAGGATAAGGAAGAAAAGAAAGCCCTGCGCAAAAAGAAGAAGCAGGTCAGGGAACTTGAAGGGTATCGTGACAAGCTGATAGAATACGACAATCACCTTGATACCCTTGGAGAACGTAACTCCTATTCCAAGACCGATCCTGGTGCCACATTCATGCGCATGAAAGAAGATGCCATGAAGAACGGGCAGACCAAACCCGGATATAATCTGCAAATAGGTACTGAAAACCAATTCATCACAGACTTCCGTCTGTTTCCCAACCCTACCGATACACTGACCCTCATACCTTTTTTCCACTCTTTCCAGTACCGCTATAACCGTTTACCGAATATCTGTGTGGCAGACTCCGGTTACGGTTCGGAAGAAAATTACCGGTTCATGCAGGAGAATGGGATAGAAGCCTTCATCAAGTACAATTACTTCCATAAAGAACAGCGTCCTCGTTATACTCCCAACCCGTTCCATGCCGAAAGTCTCCATTACAATGCCCAAGAGGATTATTACGTTTGTCCTATGGGACAGCACATGAACCGTATAGGAACCAAACGTGACAAGACTGCGAGCGGATACATCATCGAAAGTGCCCGGTATAAAGCAAAAAGATGCGAAGGTTGCCCTTTGCGTGGCAGTTGTTTTAAAGCTCGGGGGAACCGTATTATAGAAGTCAACCACCGATTAAATCAATACAAACGGCAGGCACGGGAAAGGTTGCTCTCAGAAGAAGGTATCAAGCATAGAGGCAGGAGGTGTATAGAACCAGAGGCTGTGTTTGGACAAATGAAATACAACATGGCATACAGAAGATTCCGGCATGTGGGAGAAGACAAGGTTACAATGGACTTTGCTTTCTTTGCTATAGCCTTTAATATCAAAAAAATGTGTGCTAAACTGATAAAAGAAGGAAAGGGGCTCATTACAGTTGCCAAATATATGTTTATGGGACTATTTATAACCCGATATAATTGGAATATAGCAACTTGTTGCCAAATGCATGAGGAAAAAGCAGCATAGCCAAAAGAAAATATAGCAGAACTGTAAAATATAAAAGAGGTTGTGCCAACGTTTTGACACAACCTCATTGATTTTGAATAGAAGAAAGGTTCTTCTTTTATTTTGATGAGGCTTTTTATCTTAAAGCTTCCACCTCTTCCGGTGTCAAAGGAATCTTCTTGCCTAATCGGCGGGCACCGGTTTCTGTAATCAGATAATCTTCCTCATTGCGGATACCACCGAAGTCCTTATAAGTCTCCACTATCTCGTAGTTGATAAAATCGGTAAATTTCTTTTCTGCTTTCCACATGTCGATCAGTTCCGGAATAAAATAAATACCCGGTTCTACCGTGTGTACAAAACCCGGTTCCAATGGGATGGCGAGGCGTTGCGATTTGCGACCGAACTGTGTGCTCTTCGGTTGACCGTTGTAACCTACCCATATCTCTCCCAGATTCTCCATATCATGTACATCCAATCCCATCATGTGACCTAGTCCGTGCGGATAGAACAACGCATGGGCACCTTCGCGTACAGCATCCTCGGTATTTCCTTTCATCAATCCGAGCGTCTTCATACCGTCCACCATGATGCGGGCTGACAGTTCGTATACGTCCATATAAGGAATACCCGGACGGAGAGCCTTTACGGATTCCAGATGCATGGCGTTCTGAATCTCGTATACTTCACGCTGACGGGTGGTGAACTTCTTATCGGCAGGAATGGTAGACGACATATCACCCGCATAACCTGACTCTACTTCTGCACCGGCATCGATTAAGAACAAATCACCCGGCTTCACTTTATTTCCGTGATAATGATTGTGCAGAGTCTGCCCGTTGATAGTGGCAATTGTAGCGAATGATAGCTGGCAGTTATTAGATTCGGCCACCCGGTTCATTTCAGCTACCACTTCATATTCGTACATACCCGGACGAAGTACTTTCATAGCTGTAATATGCATATCGGCAGTTACATCGCAAGCCTTTTCTATTTCTACGATTTCTTCTGCAGATTTATAGTTGCGTTGAGCGATGACGGCACGGATGAAAGGTACGGAACCTTCCTGACGTGCAGGTGGAATACCCAGCCAGTCCATCAGTTTCAGTTTATGTTCAGGGCGGTAAGGAGGCAGATAGTGAATTGCTTTCCCTTTCTGTACACACTGATGGAGGTAGCTTACAATGTCAGCAGACGGCATCAGATTTTTTACGCCTACACGTTCGCATTTTTCGTGCAACGTCGGCTGTGATCCCATCCATACGATTGCGTCGATAGACAACTCATCACCAAAGATAATTTCTTTGTCTTCATCTATATCGATAATAGCCGAAAGTCCGGCACATGAAAGTCCGAAATAATAAAGGAAAGTGGAATCCTGACGATAACGGAATGTGTTATCTTCGTAATTCAGTCCGCACTCGTCATTTCCGAGAAATAACAACACTCCGGAGCCTAAGTTCTTTTTTAGCAGGGCTCTCCGCTGCATATACGTTTCTTTGGCAAACATATTTGTCCTAGTTTTTAAGTTCGTGCAACAAAGATAACGAATTTTGTGTTATAGGATTAAAAATTATCTCCCTAATCTGTGTAATCTCTCGTTAAAAAGTTACTTTTGTAGCGAGAAACAGTAGAAAGCAAAAACGAATATGGCACAAGGTTCCCGTCAAATACAATCGCAGGCGCAACAGCAGATACAAACGCTCTCGCCACAGCAGATTCTGGTCGTGAAACTGTTGGAGCTTCCCGCAGTAGAGTTGGAAGACCGTATCCATGCTGAACTGCTTGAAAATCCGGCACTTGAAGAAGGTAAAGAAGAGAATGCTACGGATAATGAATATTCCGATACCGAGAATGCAGAGGATGGCATGGATAGCGATGCCAATGACTATGATTCTTTGAGTGACTATCTGACAGAAGACGATATTCCCGATTATAAATTGCAAGAGAACAACCGTTCGAAAGATGAACAAGCGGAGGATATTCCATTTTCCGACTCCACCTCTTTTTATGAAATCCTGAAAGAACAGTTGCGTGAACGCAACCTGACAGAGCACCAGTGTGACTTGGTGGAATACCTGATCGGTTCATTGGATGATGACGGATTGCTTCGCAAATCTTTGGAAAGTATCTGCGACGAACTGGCGATTTATGCCGGTATCGAATCGACCGAGGAAGAACTGGAAGAAGCATTGAACATCTTACAGGACTTCGATCCAGCAGGTATCGGTGCGCGTAGTCTTCAGGAATGTCTGTTGATACAGATTCGCCGGAAAAAAGAAGAAGAGAAAACTCCCAGTCCTATCTTGAATCTGGAAGAAAGGATTATCAGAGAATGTTACGAAGAATTCACCCGTAAACATTGGGAGAAGATTATAAAGAAACTTGATATTGATGAAGAGACTTTCCAGGAAACCATTACTGAAATAACCAAACTGAATCCACGTCCGGGTGCTTCTTTAGGAGAAGCAATTGGCAGAAATCTCCAACAAATAGTTCCTGACTTTATTGTGGAAACGTATGATGACGGAACCATCAATGTAAGTCTCAATAACCGCAATGTTCCCGAACTCCGTATGAGTCGTGACTTCACGGAAATGGTGGAGGAGCATACAAAAAACAGGGCTAACCAGTCTAAGGAATCTAAAGAAGCGATGATGTTTCTGAAACAGAAAATGGATGCGGCACAAGGATTTATCGATGCTGTCCGTCAGCGTCAGAATACCTTGATGGTTACCATGCAGGCGATTATCGACCTGCAACGTCCTTTCTTCTTGGAAGGAGATGAATCGCTATTGAAACCTATGATTCTGAAAGACGTGGCGGAACGTACGGGATTGGATATTTCGACAATCTCCCGTGTGAGTAACAGTAAATATGTACAGACGAATTACGGTATCTATCCGCTCAAATACTTTTTCAGCGACGGATATACCACAGAAGATGGCGAAGAGATGTCTGTCCGTGAGATTCGTAAAACTCGAAAGAGTGTATTGAAGGCGAGGACAAGAAGAAACCCCGACCGATGATGAATTGGCGGATATATTAAAGGAGAAAGGTTATCCCATTGCCCGCAGGACAGTAGCCAAATACCGTCAACAACTGAATATCCCCGTGGCGAGACTGCGAAAATAATGGATAATTAACAATGAAGAATGAGAATTGTAATTTGTAATTAGTAACTAGTAATCAAAGAAGAGTGGACAGAGAGAGAGAACATATCATAGCGGATAAGACGATGTTGCAGGTGGCGAGAGTCACTTCGATGGTCTTTACTCCATTTTCTATTCCGTTTTTATCGTTTCTGGTGTTATTCCTGTTTTCTTATCTTCGTATCATGCCGATACAATATAAGTTGATAGTGTTGGGAATCGTTTACTGCTTCACCATACTGACACCTACTATTACAATTTTCTTGTTTCGTAAAATCAATGGGTTTGCCCGTCAGGAGTTGAGTGAACGTAAGAAGCGTTATGTACCTATTCTGCTGACCATCATCTCGTATGTGTTCTGCCTGCTGATGATGCGTAGGTTGAATATCCCGTGGTATATGACTGGTATCATTCTTGCTTCCCTGGTAGTGTCTATCATTTGCATTGCAGTAAACCTGAAATGGAAGTTGAGCGAACACATGGCAGGAATGGGCGGGGTGATCGGAGGCTTGATTTCTTTCAGTGCCTTGTTCGGTTACAATCCGGTCGGATGGCTATGCCTGTTTATTTTGATTGCCGGTATATTGGGCTCTGCACGCATTGTTCTGGGACATCACACGCTGGGTGAAGTGCTTTCCGGTTTTGCTGTCGGTCTGATATGTGCCCTTTTGGTACTTCATCCGGTGAGTAACATCTTATTTCGAGTATTTTTATTTTAAAACAGTATAAATCCTAAAAACTAATCATTATGAACTTTCCACAGAATTTGAAGTACACGAACGAACACGAATGGATTCGCGTTGACGGAGACATTGCATACGTTGGTATCACCGATTATGCACAGGAACAATTGGGCGACATTGTGTTCGTAGATATCCCGACTGTTGGTGAAACGTTGGAAGCCGGTGAAACTTTCGGAACGATTGAAGTAGTGAAAACTATTTCCGACCTTTTCCTGCCGATAGCAGGTGAGGTGCTCGAACAAAATGAAGCATTGGAAGAAAACCCGGAACTGGTAAATAAAGCTCCCTATGGCGAAGGTTGGTTGATTAAAGTGAAGCCGGCGGATGTAAAAGCGGTGGAAGATCTACTGGATGCCGAAGCGTATAAAGCCGTGGTAAACGGATAGTGCAAACAGAAATATAACTAATATAAGTTGAATGTAGCTGAACCCCCTCTCTTCGTGAAAGGGCTGTGAAGAGGCTTTTAATTTTTATTCTATGACTCCAATTGTAAGTATTATCATGGGCAGCACGTCCGACCTTCCTGTTATGGAGAAGGCTGCACAGCTGCTGAATGATATGCATGTACCGTTCGAAATGAACGCCCTTTCTGCTCACCGCACGCCCGAAGCTGTGGAAGAGTTTGCGAAGAATGCCCACAACCGTGGCATTAAAGTAATCATCGCTGCTGCCGGAATGGCTGCCGCCCTTCCCGGTGTAATTGCGGCTAACACTACATTGCCGGTAATCGGAGTACCTGTAAAAGGTTCCGTGCTCGATGGTGTGGACGCACTTTATTCTATCATTCAGATGCCTCCGGGCATTCCTGTAGCAACGGTTGCCATCAACGGAGCGATGAATGCCGCTATCCTTGCCATTCAGATGCTTGCATTGAGCGATGAGAAACTGGCAGAAGCTTTTGCTGCTTACAAAGAAGGACTGAAAAAGAAAATCGTAAAAGCAAACGAAGAACTGAAAGAAGTGAAGTTTGAATATAAAACGAACTAATGGATCTATTCAATTATTTTCGAAGAGAAACCACAGAAGTAAATATTGGGGCTGTGCCGTTGGGCGGCCCCAATTCTATTCGTGTCCAGTCGATGACAAACACGTCTACGCAGGATACACAGGCTTGTGTGGAACAGGCGAAACGTATTGTTGATGCAGGTGGAGAGTATGTCCGCCTCACAACCCAGGGCATCAAAGAAGCCGAAAACCTGATGAACATTAATATCGGACTGCGTAGCCAGGGATATATGGTTCCGTTGGTTGCCGATGTGCATTTCAATCCGAAAGTGGCAGACGTGGCTGCTCAATACGCCGAAAAGGTGCGAATCAATCCGGGACAATTATGTAGATGCTGCGCGTACTTTTAAGAAAACTGGAATATACAGACGAGGAGTATGCGCAGGAAATACAGAAAATCCATGACCGGTTTGTCCCGTTCCTGAATATCTGTAAAAAGAATCACACAGCTATCCGGATCGGAGTAAATCATGGCTCTCTGTCCGATCGTATCATGTCCCGTTATGGCGATACCCCCGCGGGAATGGTAGAGTCCTGCATGGAGTTTCTCCGTATCTGTGTAGAGGAAAACTTCACGGATGTGGTGATTTCGATCAAGGCTTCCAATACGGTGGTGATGGTAAAAACCGTCCGCCTGTTGGTAGACGTCATGGAAAAAGAAGGGATGGCTTTCCCATTACACCTCGGGGTGACAGAAGCCGGAGATGGAGAAGACGGACGTATCAAGTCCGCCCTTGGCATCGGTGCGCTATTGAGTGACGGATTGGGAGATACTATTCGGGTATCTTTGAGCGAAGCTCCTGAAGCAGAAATTCCGGTGGCCCGTAAACTGGTGGATTATGTTCTGTTGAGGCAGGATCATCCTTATATTCCGGGATTGGAAGCACCGGAATTCAATTATCTGTCTCCCGAACGTCGCAAGACAAAAGCCGTCCGTAATATCGGAGGTGAACATGTCCCTGTCGTTATTGCCGACCGCATGGACGGGAAGAAAGAGGTAAACCCGCAATTCACACCGGACTATATTTACGCCGGAAGAACCTTGCCCGATCAACGGGAAGACGGAGTAGAATATATTCTTGATGCGGATGTATGGCAGGGAGAAGACGGAAGCTGGCCTGCATTCAATCATGCACAGCTGCCTTTAATGGGAGAATGCAATGCAGAGCTTAAATTCCTGTTTATGCCCTACATGGCACAAACGGATGAAGTGATAGCCTGTCTGAAACATCATCCGGAGGTAGTGATTGTCTCCCAAAGCAATCATCCGAACCGTTTGGGTGAGCACCGTGCACTGGTACATCAACTAATGACGGAAGGTTTACAAAATCCGGTTGTCTTCTTCCAGCATTATTCGGAAGATGATGCGGAGAATTTGCAGATAAAGTCCGCAGTCGATATGGGAGCCTTGATTTTTGACGGTCTTTGTGATGGCATCTTCCTGTTCAATCAGGGTAACTTGAGCCATGCCGTCGTTGATGCTACTGCTTTCGGAATCTTGCAGGCCGGACGTACCCGTACCTCCAAAACAGAATATATATCTTGTCCCGGTTGCGGCCGTACACTTTACGATTTGGAAAAGACTATTGCCCGTATTAAGGCAGCCACTTCACATTTGAAAGGCTTGAAGATCGGCATCATGGGGTGTATCGTGAATGGTCCCGGTGAGATGGCAGATGCAGACTACGGCTATGTAGGAGCAGGACGGGGGAAAATCAGTCTCTATAAAGGCAAGGTGTGTGTGGAGAAAAATATTCCTGAAGAAGAAGCGGTAGAACGACTTCTGGAGTTTATTCGGATAGACCGAGAAGCAAACCAACAATGATATTATATTGGGCACGGAATACAGGTGATGGGGTACTAAGCTCATAGAAAAACTGTAATCCGTGCCTGACTAAGTACTGTTTCAGATAGTCACCTACGTTTTTTTCTCCTGGTGTTGCTGTATTTCTACCTCTGGCAATTGCGCTTAAAATAGAAAAACAGGTTCCATAATTTTTCCAAATTCTTCTATCAATAAATTTTTCCTTCTTCGACTCAAATGCCAATTGTTGAATTCGTTTTAGTTCCTTTAGTTCTTCTTCCCTAGTAAAAACTTTATGATCGTTTCTATTGATTTGTACCTGTTTTATTGTCAAACTGTCAGAATGGTATTTAAGTATATGAATATCAATACTATATCACCTGACAATAGATGCTGATAATAGGCTGATAATAAAAGATATCTACTTTTACTGTCAGCCTTATTTTTATCTCTTATGATCCTTTTAATAACCTGATAAACAATAGCTTTATGAACATGTTTCGAAGTAATGCCGCATTTTTATAACAGCTTTCCAAAGTGATATCTTTTCATTAATATACCTATATAGTTCCGCTAACACGCCAGTATAGTTCCTCTAGGGTATCAGTATTGTTCCACTAAAGCACCGGTATCTTTAATTCTCCACGGCCGTGGTGACTTCTTCCCACAGCCGTGATGAATTCCTACCACAGCCGTGGGAAGATCTCGTCACGGCCGTGGGGAGTTAACAACACCGACACTTTAATGGAACAATACCTGCTTGGTAAGTGAAAGATACCGGTTATGTAGCATTCATTTAACAGGGGCATACTCATTTTATAAAGCGTATGTGTTTTTTATGTCGATGGTATTGTTACTGTAGACAATGATAGTCTTCAGTAGTTTATAACATGGATCAAGCAGGGAATTAAGTCAGAGTATATCGACACATTGGAACGAATCTTATAATCTTGCTCCAAAGGGATTAAAGAACAGGCTGACAATAGAAGTTATAATTTTTTATTGTCAGCCTATTGTCATGGCTTATTGTCAGCATGTAAACCGATGATAATCATTATACTATTTGGGAAAAGCTTTGGTTGACAATAAGAATCATCAAATTTATATGTAGATCTAATATCTGTCTTTCCAATAGTACACATCTTCACAAAAATAGAGGGGAACTCCTGGATGAATCCATTTGTTCCCCTTGCAGGTGTAGCTAGCCTCTGTTTCTTATATTTTCAAAGGCAAGTAGTAACATCTAAATGTTACGTTTTCGACTCTGTAGTCGTTCGGGGGCCGCTCCACCCGAATTGACTTGCCTTTGTGATTATTACTAATTTGTCGTTTGTATCTATTGCAAATTTATAGGCACAAAAAAAGCGGAGAGCATTTGCCTATCCGCCAGTGAGGGAGTCCAAGCCCTAACGCACAAACAGGAAACACTCCCCGCATATTGCAAGGAGCATTTATCTGTTTCATGTGCGTTGATTTTATTTGGACTTTTCACTGGCACAGAAATCAGCTAAACGCTTTTTTTCTTAAAACAAACAATACAGTCGTGCTACGACTGATTGTGCAAAGATAACAATTAATTAAGTTATACAGTCTTTCATTCTTTGTTTTTTCTCTGTACAGAGTGTTTTTGTTCTATATCTCGTAAAATCGTTTGAAATAGTCCGGTTCTTTTGCTATGACTATACCTCATAAGATTCATATCGTTTATTTTTTATATTTTTACTAAATCTCTCGGAGTTATGCGAATTATTGTTATTTTTGCCTCACATAATTTCTAAACAATAATTAAATTATTTATTCGTATGAAAAAGGCCTTATTATTATTCGCTTTGGTAGCGATAAGTGCGGTGAGTATCAATGCTCAAGACAATCTGAAATGGGGTGTGATGGCAGGTATGAATGTTAGTAAATACACCATTACAGGTTTTGATAGCAGGATAGGTTTTCACGCAGGTGTTAAAGCAGAGTTGGGATTGTCGCAGGATGCGAATGGTAGTGGTGCCTATATGGACTTCGCTGCATTGCTTACATTGAAAGGTGCTAAAATTGATGGAGGATCACTTGCGAGCATAAAATTTAATCCATACTATCTGGAAGTGCCGGTACGTGTCGGGTATAAATATGCCGTCAATGATGATTTTTCATTATTTGGTAGTGTAGGTCCTTATATGGCTGTTGGGCTGTTTGGAAAAGCAAAATTGAAAGTGGACGGTGATATTGCAGATATTGCGGAATTAGGAGGTAACTCGATGTCCGAAGATATATTTGGAGACGATGGTCTAAAACGATTCGACTTCGGTCTTGGACTAAAAGCCGGGGTTGAGTTCAGTAAGAAATATCAAGTTGCCATAAGCTATGATTTCGGACTTGTTGAGGTAATCAAAGAAGTAGGAATGAAGAACAGAAACCTGATGATCTCGTTGGGATATATGTTCTAAAACCGGTTTTGCAACTTTGTTGCATAAATCATTTGCTACCTTTGCATCAACTAAATGATGAAAGTTATGGGACATTGTAGTTGTGGCGCTCATTCATGCGCAGCAGAAAAAAAGGTTGATGCAAAGGTTTCGGTATTCCATGAATATGGGAAAGTGATATTCTCTCTCCTGCTTCTGACAAGTGGAATAATTATGAATGCTCTCGATTTAGCATTCTTCCGTGAAGGATCTGTTGCCTTGATATGGTATATCGTGGCCTATCTTCCGGTAGGAATTCCAGTGATGAAAGAAGCCTGGGAAAGTATCAGGGAAAAAGACTATTTCAGTGAGTTCACTCTAATGATTATAGCTACTTTGGGAGCTTTCTATATTGGTGAATATCCGGAAGGAGTAGCCGTGATGTTATTCTATACAGTAGGAGAACTGTTTCAGGATAAAGCGGTAGATAAAGCCAAACGTAATATTGGAGCCTTATTGGATGTAAGACCCGAGAAAGCATTAGTGCTCCGGGAAGGCAATCTTGTTATTGAAAGCCCTAAAAAGATAAAAGTCGGTGAAATCATAGAAATAAAGGCAGGCGAACGGGTGCCATTGGATGGAACTATGCAGAATGAAGTGGCTGCCTTCAATACAGCCGCATTAACAGGTGAAAGCGTTCCTCGTAATATTCGGAAAGGTGAAGAAGTACTTGCCGGAATGATTGTAACCGATAAGGTTATCCGGCTCGAGGTAACGAGACCTTTTGATAAGAGTGCACTTGCCCGAATATTGGAGCTTGTTCAGAATGCTTCCGAACGTAAGGCTCCGGCTGAATTGTTTATTCGTAAGTTTGCGCGCATTTATACACCTATTGTTATAGCGCTTGCAGTGTTAATTGTTTTGTGTCCATTTGTTTATTCACTTATTAATCCTCCATTTGTATTTGCATTTAATGATTGGCTATACAGAGCTTTGGTCTTTCTGGTGATTTCGTGTCCCTGTGCGTTGGTGGTTAGTATTCCGTTGGGCTACTTTGGGGGAATTGGAGCGGCATCCCGGTTGGGAATTTTATTCAAGGGTGGTAATTATCTGGATGCTATCACTAAGATCAATACAGTGGTATTCGATAAAACTGGAACCCTGACAAAAGGAACCTTTGAAGTACAGGCCTGTAAAAGTGCAGGCGAGGTTTCGGAAGAAGAATTAGTGAAACTGGTTGCTTCGGTAGAAAGTGATAGTACTCATCCGATTGCCAAGGCTGTTGTGAATTATGCGAAAGAACAAAACATTGAATGTGTAGCTGTTACCGGTACAAAAGAATTTGCCGGCTATGGTTTGGAAGCAACGATAGACGGGGCTATGGTTCTGGTCGGTAATTGCCGGTTACTGTCTAAGTTTGATATATCCTATCCAAAAGAACTGCTGGAAATAACGGATACCATCGTGGTCTGTGCTGTTGGAAACCGTTATGCAGGTTATCTGCTGCTGGCTGATGCCCTGAAAGAGGACGCAAAGGTAGCTATTGACAATTTAAAAGCTTTAAATATTGAAAACATCCAGATACTATCCGGTGATAAACAGAGTATTGTTACTAACTTTGCAGAAAAGCTCGGTATATCGAAAGCTTATGGTGACCTGTTGCCGGAAGGAAAAGTGAATCATCTGGAAGAGCTGCGGCAGGATGAGGCAAACCGGATCGCATTTGTCGGTGATGGAATGAACGATGCACCGGTGCTCGCTCTAAGTCATGTTGGCATTGCTATGGGAGGACTGGGTAGTGATGCGGCTATTGAAACAGCCGATGTCGTGATACAGACAGACCAGCCGTCGAAGGTAGCCGAAGCTATCAAAGTAGGAAAACTGACACGAAGAATTATTTGGCAGAATGTATCACTGGCGTTTGGTGTGAAACTGCTGGTACTGATTTTGGGAGCCGGTGGACTGGCTACACTTTGGGAAGCTGTCTTTGCAGATGTGGGTGTTGCGCTACTTGCCATTATGAATGCTGTCAGAATACAGAAAATGATAAAATAGGAGAAAGATGGAAGAAGATATTTATTTGGATAAGTTGGATAGAAGAGGTATCAAGCCAACTGCCATAAGGCTTCTGGTGATAAAAGCGATGATGCAGGCAGAGCGTGCGGTGTCATTGCTCGATTTGGAAACACTGCTCGATACAGTCGATAAATCGACTATATCCCGTACAATCACGCTTTTTTTGTCTCATCATCTGATACATAGCATAGACGACGGAAGCGGCTCGTTGAAGTATGCCGTTTGCGACAACTCCTGCAATTGTGTGGTACAGGATTTACATTCGCATTTTTATTGTGAGAAATGTCATCGTACATTCTGCCTGGAAGGTACACATATCCCGGTGATTGATTTGCCTAAAGGATTTACTTTGCATAGTATAAACTATGTACTAAAAGGAGTTTGTTCCGTAATGTACTTCTCAAAAATGACAGATATTTTATAAACTTCGATGCGCAGTTTTATTCCATTCACTAATTTGGATAGGATAATCACTATATTTCGCACTTTGAGTACCTGTAACTTCAGTTTAGGTACTTTCCCCATTTTGTCTATTTTTTTAATTGACGAATTATCCCCAACTTTGCATAGTCATTTGAATTGGAGTCTTGAAAGATTTATAGACTAAGTGGGGGGTATATGTGATATGTAAGTAATTGGAATAAAAGCCGAAAAAGAGATGTATTTTCTCTTTTTCGGCTTTTTGCTAATATTGTTTGATTAGTCAATATTGGGATTCAAAGAATGCCAGTCTTTGATTGCCGGGATGATCCCCATTTCAATCACTTCATCACGAAGTTTGCATAAATGTTCGTAGCTCTTTTTTCCAATTCTTCCTGTTCGGCAGGAGTTCCGGCTACTTCTTTATAAGTGACGCCGTCTTTAGTTATTGAAGTTTCCATCGCCATCATGATATGGTCGAACTTACTGTTAGAAACATACGTTCCGGCAGGCCAGCGGAAAGGTTGTCCACCCATAGCGGCGGCAATCATTTCGATAGAAACATAGGACGGGCTTTGGAAAGAAGAGCGGCCGCGCAGGTCGATAATATGCTTACCACCCTGGATGACACGTACTTTCAGTGCTTCCCAATCTGCCAATGGAAGACGGGTAGTGCCGATGAAATCGGTCAAAGGCTCTCCTTTTATTTTGGTTGTAGATGCGAATACAGCCATTTGTTCGCCATGACCACCATACGTACGGCAATTCTGAATGTCGGAAGCCGGGATATGGAAGAATTTCACCAGTTCATTCTGCAGACGGGTGCTGTCCAGTGCTGCCAGTGTAGAAACTTGAGAGGGTTTCAAACCTGAATACAACAAAGTAATCAATCCGGTGATGTCTGCAGGATTAAAGATCACAACGATATGTTTTACGTTTGGGCAATATTGATGAACATCTTTACCGAATTGAGCGGCAATTTCAGCATTTCCCTTCAGCAAATCTTCGCGGGTCATACCTGCTTTACGGGCAGCTCCACCGGAAGAGACAATGTAAGAAGCTCCTGTCAGCGCTTCTTTGATATCGGAAGTAAATGTAAGGTTGACACCTTCAAAACCGCAGTGATACAATTCTTCAGCTACTCCTTCCAGAGCCGGGGCAAATGGATCATACAGGCAAATATTCGGAGTGAGTTTCATCATCATAGCTGTTTGAGCCATATTGGAGCCGATCATTCCGGCTGCTCCTACAATCGTAAGTTTCTCGTTGGTTAAAAATTCCATAATTATATATGTTTAAAGGTGAATAATTTACTTTTTCTTTTTGTCGCTACAAAGTTAACATATTAGAAAGCAGATTGTTCATTGCAAATAGTTTTGCCCGATAACGAAAAGTTATGGCTGACTGTTTGAGAGATCTATTCAAAATAGATTATCTTTGTGTCTTATTACAATAAATAGATAAGAATATGAGCATCGAATTAGGAAAGTTCAATCAGCTTGAAGTCGTGAAAGAAGTAGATTTCGGCGTATATCTCGATGGTGGGGAAGAAGGTGAGATTTTGTTGCCTACCCGCTATGTGCCCGAAGACTGTAAGATAGGAGATTTTTTGAACGTGTTTCTTTATCTGGATATGGATGAAAGACTGATTGCTACGACGCTGACTCCGTTGGTGCAGGTAGGTCAGTTTGCCTGTCTGGAAGTCTCCTGGGTGAATCAATACGGAGCTTTCCTGAACTGGGGATTGATGAAAGACCTGTTCGTTCCGTTCAGTGAGCAGAAGATGAAAATGCAGGTTGGGCGGAAATATGTGGTCCATGCGCATTTGGATGAAGAGAGTTATCGTATTGTGGCTTCAGCAAAGGTGGAACGTTATCTGTTGAAAGAAAAGCCGGAATATACTCCGGAAGCAGAAGTGAATATCCTTATCTGGCAGAAGACGGATTTGGGCTTTAAAGCGATTATAGATAATAAGTATAGCGGTTTGCTGTATGAAAATGAAATATTCTGTCCGTTGGAAACAGGAATGGAGATGAAAGCTTTTGTGAAACAGGTGCGTGAAGATGGTAAGGTAGACCTGATTCTTCAGAAACCCGGTTTTGAAAAGATTGACGATTTTTCGAAAACGCTGCTCGACTATATCAAAGCGCATGGAGGACGGATCAACTTGAATGATAAAAGTCCTGCGGAAGATATTTATGACACGTTTGGTGTTAGCAAGAAAACCTTTAAGAAAGGAGTGGGCGACTTGTATAAGAAACGTCTGATTACCTTGCATGAGGATGGCATTGCTTTGGCGGATTCCTAAACAGAATAGGGATTTCCCTACATACGAATAGAGAGAATCATTGGGGTGGGGAGTTTCCTCACCCTATTTTTGTGCTATCAGATTAAAGATATAAATAATAAAAACTAGATAAGCTATGCGTAAGATTATAATAAGTTTCTGCATCCTGTTCGCTGCCCTCTCCTTACAAGCGCAGTCTGTTAACGGAATCCGTATCGATGGCGGGAATACTCCGATTCTTGTTTACCTGGGAGGGAACCAGATATGTTTACCTACTACTACCTGCTTTATAGCCAATTTAAATCCGGACATTATACTGTTGAAGTGTTTGCCACCCGCTTTACCCGTGCGGGAGAGCGAGTATGGAAAGGAGAAAAATTATATAAAGATCTCGTTTATTTTGATGGGAGAGGAGTGACAGAAATATGGGTAGACGGACGTGATAACATGCGCCCGGAAAGACCCAGCCGTCCCGAACAGGGAGAACATCGTCCGGGATATGGTTACAACAGGGTGATGAACGATCAGCTCTTCCAAACGTTTTATAAAGAGATGAAGAATGAGCCTTTTAAAGATGACCGTATGAAGTTGCTCAATGCTGCATTGGCTGGTTCTGATTTCACATCTGCCCAATGTCTCCAACTGACCAAACTATATACATTCGATGATGACCGGATGGAGATTATGAAGATCATGTATCCCCGGATTGTAGATAAGGAAGCTTTCTTTACGGTGATTAATACCCTGACATTTGGCTCCAGTAAGGAAAAGATGAAGGATTTTATCATAGGGTACGGTAAACGTTGATACTATTAACTAAAAACGATACGGTTATGAAAAAGATACATATTATGCTGTGTTTGGCATTGGGAATATTGGTCAGTGGCTGTTTTACCAGCTATGTATCTACCAAACAGATGATGGGTATATATCAGGGAATGACTCAATCGCAGGTAGAGTCCGTTTTAGGAAAACCTGATTTCCGGCGTTTTGACGGTGATATGGAAGAATGGGAATTCCATCGTGATAACGGTACGCCTGTACTTACTTCGGAACCTGTGACGATAATCGTTCAGTTTGTAAATAGAGAGGTGGTTAGTATGGATACGTTCAAAGGTTATGGCAGACCTGCACCGATGCATTCCGTTGTAGTACCGCCTGCTGTGAACACTACCGTTGAAGTCTTTCCTAATCATGAACAAGTGGAAGAAGCTCGTTTGATGACTGATCCGGAGTTTGATGAATTTATCAATAAGCTCAAAATAACGGTTATGAATGAAGACCAGAAGAAGCTTGTCGATCGGATGTTGAGAACGTATGATGTCACTTCAAATCAATGTGTGAAAATAGTGAAGGAGATTTCGTATACTCCTGACCAGGTGGAGATGATGAAGAAGCTGTATCCTTATGTAAGGGATAAAAGAAATTTTAATAAGGTGATCGATATTTTATTTTCTAATGCATATAAAGATGAGATGCGTAAGTTTATTGAGGAATATCATCAGAATAATAAATGATAGGAGATTGAATTATGAAACGAATACTGTTTTTACTCTTTGCTGTCGGTCTGACTGCCAATATGACCGTAATGGCTGGAATGAGCACTAGCAAGGTACGTAAGGAGACGCGTTTTCTTACCGATAAGATGGCATATGAATTGAGCTTGAGTACACAGCAATATAATGATGCGTATGAAATTAATTACGACTTTATTTATTCTGTCCGTAATATCATGGATTACGTAGCACGTGGTTACGAATGGGCATTGGATGATTATTATGAAGCGTTGGATATCCGTAACGACGATCTTCGCTGGGTATTGAGTGATGCACAGTATCGCCGGTTCCTCGGTGCCGAGTATTTCTATCGGCCAATCTATGTAACCGGAGGGAAATGGAGTTTCAGGGTTTATGTTAATTACCCGAATCGCAGTTTGTTTTATTTTGGTGTGCCTTACCATTACCGTACTTATTGTGGAGCACATTATCGTCCACACTTTCACCATGTGAGTTATTATCGGGGCAGATATACTAATTTCAACCATTATTCTGCACCGCATCGGGTGAGAGATCAGCGAGTATTCCACTCTTATCGTCGTTCGGATTTCGGTTCTGTCCGGTTCCGTCCGAATACTTCCACTCGTCCGCATAATGCACCGACACGTCCGGGTAATTCTTCCCGTCCGGGTTCATCGACAACGCGTCCTGGTA
>SCPO01000315.1_pt1 | contig 35682 bp, 54 predicted proteins | sample 6106821 | NCBI WGS metagenome assembly SCPO01 (sample SAMN10720448, study PRJNA508395) | human gut metagenome | isolation source: Participant 2 stool, 0 month | host: Homo sapiens | collected 2017 | reverse complement strand
CATGATTCCGGCCATGGTAAAATGTGACATTGCCACTGTGCTGAACATCAATGGGGCTGATTGTCCTGCAGGATATGATTGATCAGGTATGTCCGAAACTTCTTCCAATGCTGTTAGTATTTATTTGCTATAAGCTTTTAAAGAAACGTGTATCTGGAACTGTGATTATGATCGGTCTGCTGCTCTTTGGCATCATTGCTGTAGCTCTTGGAATTTTATGATACTATTAAATTTTGGAAAGACAGGTGTGAAAAATGGAAAAGAAAGAATTGATTGACAGTTTAAAAGATGGACTGATTGTTTCCTGCCAGGCTGTACCGAGTGAACCACATTATATGCCTGGAATCACAACCATGTATGCGGAATGCGCAAAATGGGCTGGTGCAGTTGGTCTTCGTGTGAATTCTCCGGATGATATCCGGGCCATCAAGGCGAAGGTAGACCTGCCAATTATTGGCATCTGGAAAATTGACCGCAATATCAAGGATGTGTATCTGACTCCAAGTCTGGAAGCTGCGCAGGCAGTATGGGATGCAGGTGCTGAGATTATTGCGATTCAGGCAACGAATCATTACCGGGATGATGGAAAATTGGCTTACGAGACCATCAGAGTGAAAGAACATATTCCGGATGCCCTGATCTTTGCAGATGTTGCTACTGCAGAAGATGCTCGGATTGCAGCTTCTTATGGAGCGGATTTTGTTGCTCCTACATTATATGGATATACAAAAAGCTGGATGCTTTGACAAACTGGAAATTAAGGACGCGCCGGATTATATCCTGTTAAGGGATATTGTAGATGCGGTGAAAGGAACTGATACAAAGGTAATTATGGAAGGAAAGGTATCAACACCGGAGATTGCAGTTCAATGCCTGTATATGGGAGCTCATGCTGTTGTTGTCGGAAATGCAATTACCAGACCACATATTACAGCAAAGAGATTTGCGCGGGCACTTGCCAGATTTCATGAATAGACAGCAGAGAATAGTAGAATAAGGGGAGTATAAAATGGAATATAGAGAATGGGACATGTATGATTATATTCTGGAGTCAAAAGCAGCAGTGAGAAATATTGTAGAAAATCAGGATACAATTTTTGAACAGGCTTTGAATTACTGTAAAAAAAAAATTTGAGCAGATTTATATTCTGGGATCTGGAACCAGTTATCACGCATCTGTAGCTTCAAAGAAAATTGTAGAAGACAAACTCGGCGTAAAAGTAATCAATATGTATCCGATGGAGTTTGTTGATAATGAACAGGTTTTAATCCGAATACTCTGGTGATTGGTGTGTCTCATGCAGGAAGAAGCAGCAGCACAATACGGGCCCTGGACAAGGCGCGTGAACTTGGCTTTCTGACCATAGCTATGACGGCTGAGAGGGAGCGGCCGATTACGGAGCATGCAGATTGTTGTGTTTATATTGAAATCGGAGATGAATTTGCAGGACCAAAGACAAAGGGATATATTGGTTCTATCGCAACCATCGCAATGCTGGGGTTGAAACTTGCAGTACAGAAGGAGAAAATTGAGGAGAAAGAAAAGCAGGATCTGGAAAAACGGATGCTGGATACTTCCGATCAGATCCCGGATATCGCAGAGCGTGCATGGGCCTGGTACCGAGAGAATGCAGAGAATTTGAAAAATGCCGGCGCTTGATTGTGCTTGGATATGAATCCTGCATGAGTGCAATGCTGGAAGGAACCTTAAAGATTCTGGAGGCAGTCCGCTACAGCGTAGTTGGCTATGAAATGGAAGAATTTATGCACGGAGTATATCATTCTATTGACCAGGATACGTATCTTCTGTATCTGGGATGTCCGGGAAAACATTACCAGCGGATGGTCAATATGATGAAGTATTTTGGGGAAAGAGACCACGCTCATAATTATATGGTGAAAAAGAGCAGGAGAGCAAAGAAAATTTTGTTTATCCGTTCCAGAATGATCCGTATTTTGCATCTATGGAGTATGTTGTCCCATTGCAGGTAATTGCACGCAAGCTTTCCCTGGATCTTGGAATTGACTGCAATATTTCCAGTGATCCGAATTTCCATAAAAATGGGAAGTTATACCTACTAAGTAAAAATGATATCGTGAAACGTATTTGTCATCAGTTGACAAAAATGATGAAACTGCTATCATCAGTAACATGATGAAACAAGGGCGTTTCAGGAAAGCTGCGCGAGGAGCTTTCTTGACGCTCTTGTTTTTATTATAATATGAATGATATATCTCATTACAGTATGGAAGGAGATTGACATGAGCAGATATACGAAAAAAGATATCATCCGTATGACGGAGGAAGAGGATGTGGAGTTTATCCGTCTTCAGTTTACGGATATTTTTGGAATGCTGAAAAATGTGGCGATCACAGCAGGACAGCTGGAAAAGGCATTAAATAACCGCTGCATGTTTGACGGTTCCGCAATTGAAGGATTTGTGCGCATTGAGGAATCCGATATGTACCTGTATCCGAGACCTGGATACTTTTGCAATTTTTCCATGGAGACCGCAGCAGGGCAAGGTGGCACGCCTGATGTGTGACGTATACCATCCAAACGGCGAGCCGTTTGAAGGCGATCCGCGTTATGTGTTAAAGAAGGTTCTGAAAGAGGCTGCGGATATGGGCTATGAGTTCCACGTGGGACCGGAGTGCGAGTTCTTGTTTATTCCATACAGATGAGGAAGGCCGTCCGACCACCAATACCCACGAGAATGCCAGCTACTTTGATGTGGGTCCCATCGACCTGGCTGAAAATGTGCGCCGTGATATCGTTCTGAATCTGGAGGGTATGGACATTGAGTGGGGGCATCCCACCACGAATTATCTCCGGCCCAGCATGAAATCGATCTGGAGTACACGGAGGGACTGGCTGCGGCAGACAACATTATGACCTTCAAGATGGCTGTAAAGACCATCGCAAAGCGCCATGGACTTCACGCAACCTTCATGCCAAAACCGAAGGCAGGCATGAATGGTTCCGGCATGCACATCAACATGTCCCTGGCTGATGCCCGTGGAAAAAATCTGTTCGTAGATGACAATGACAATCTTGGTCTGAGTAAGGTGGCGTATCAGTTTATGGCAGGAATCCTGGCACATATCCGGGAGATCACCCTGCTCACCAATCCGCTGGTGAACTCCTATAAGCGCCTGGTTCCTGGGTATGATGCGCCGGTCTGTGTGGCATGGTCCGCGCATGCAAACCGCAGCGCGCTGATCCGTATTCCGAGTTCCCGCGGGAAGACAGCACCCGCATCGAGCTGCGTTGCCCGGATTCCGCAGTAAACCCGTATCTGGCACTGGCAGCCTGCCTGGCAGCAGGTCTGGACGGCATTAAAAAAGAAATGACACCTCCGGCCAGTGTGGACTGCAATGTATTTGCCATGACAGATGAAGAAATCCGCACTCTGGGGATTGAAGAGCTTCCTCAGACCATGGGTGAGGCCCTGGAAGCTTTTGAGGGCAGCACATTCGCAAGAGAGGTGCTCGGAGATCATATTTACACGAAGTATCTGGAAGCAAAGAGTGCAGAGTGGAAGAAGTTTCGCGCGGAAGTAACGGACTGGGAAGTGCAGGAATACCTGTATAAGTTCTAGCGGAGCAGTTTTCAGAAGTTCCCTGATATCAAAACCCGGAGGTGAGCGTTTTGGCAAATATTATTGTGGCATTTTCTAAGCCGGAAGACGCAAAAGCATAAAACATATTGATGAAAAACGGGTTTGAGGTGGTCGCTGTCTGCATCCGGAGCACAGGTTCTTTCCCAGATGGAAGATTTAAATGGAGGGATCGTAGTGTGTGGCTATCGTCTGACAGATATGCTGTACTCGGAACTGAGGGAATGCATGAGCGCGGAGAATGCCATGCTGATGATCGCGTCTCCAAATAAGTGGTCTGCGGACGCACCACAGGATGTGGTGTGCCTGCCCATGCCATTAAAGGTACATGATCTGGTGGGAACCCTGGAGATGATCGTGCAGGCCCAGGCGAGAAGAAAAAAAAGCTGCGCCAGCAGCGGAAGCAGAGAAATGAGAAGGAGCGCGCTGTTATTGATCAGGCCAAGGCACTTCTCATGGAGCGCAACAGCATGACGGAGGAGGAAGCACACCGGTACATACAGAAATGTAGCATGGACAGCGGAACCAATATGTATGAGACAGCCCAGATGGTCATCAGTCTGATGTAGGGTGAAGGTATCATGGAATAAATCAGAAATACAGGTAACGTAAAACAAATATAGAAATGGAGCGGTTTATGAAATTTACAAAAATGCAGGGAATCGGAAACGATTACGTCTATGTCAATTGTTTTGAGGAGCATGTGAGGATCCGGCGCGCGTAGCGCAGCTTGTGAGTGAAAGCGTCATTTTGGAATCGGGTCAGACGGCCTGATCCTCATCTGTCCGTCCGAGGTGGCAGATTGCCGCATGCGGATGTTCAATGAGGATGGAAGTGAGGGCAGCATGTGCGGCAACGGTATCCGCTGCGTGGGAAAATATGCTTACGATCACGGTATTGTTGACAAGCCGCAGATTTCGGTTGAAACTCTTGGCGGCATCAAATATCTGGATATGAGGATAGAAGGCGGAAAAGTGAAAACCGTAAAAGTCGATATGGGCATTCCGCAGCTGACCAGTGAGCTGCCGGAGAAAATCCAGGTGGATGGAAAAAAACTTGAGTTTACCGGAATTGATGTTGGAAACCCGCATGCCGTTTATTATGTGGATGATGTAGACAGCCTGGATCTGGAAAAAATCGGTCCGGCTTTCGAGATGCACGAGCGCTTTCCGGACCGCGTCAACAGCGAGTTTATCCGGGTTATTGACCGCAGACACCTGCAGATGCGTGTGTGGGAGCGGGGCAGCGGCGAGACCTGGGCCTGCGGACCGGTGCAACGGCCAGTGCTGTGGCCAGCATGATGCTGGGCCTGGTGGAAAACACCGTGGAGGTGCAGCTGATCGGCGGAAATCTGGAGATTACCTGGGACCGTGAGAGCGGGCATATCTATATGACCGGTCCGGCTGTGGAGGTTTTTACCGGTGAGATCGACCTGACACAGTATGAAGAGAAAAATTGAATCTAAAATCCACCCCTTGACACGGATTTCCAATTATGCTAGATTAAAAAGCAGTGGTAATATACAATCTTAAATGCGATGAAAAGAAAAAGTATGCGTGATGATGTTTTCAGAGAGCTGTCGGATGGTGCGAAGGCAGCAACAGCGTGCGCAGAAACTGGTCTTGGAGCAGCCCGCCGAACATGCTTTGAAGCAGTAAGTAGGCCGGGACGGACATCCGCCGTTATCGGAATTAAGCGCATGCGAAAGCATGAAGCAGAGTGGTACCGCGTAAGGAGCAAGAAGTGGAAAGAATATCCTGCGTCTCTGACAATATCAGGGATGCAGGTTTTTTATTTCTTAAATTGCAATCAGGAGGAAGAATCATGGCAAGTTACAACCACAGCGCCATTGAAAAAAAGTGGCGTGAAAACTGGGAGAAAAACCCGATTAATGTCAATGATGGCAAAAGCCGAAATACTATTGTCTGGATATGTTCCCGTATCCGTCCGGCAGCGGACTTCATGTAGGTCACTGGAGAGGCTACGTTATCTCTGATGTATGGAGCCGTTACCAGATGTTAAAGGGCCATTATGTCATCCACCCGATGGGGTGGGACGCATTCGGCCTTCCGGCAGAGAACTACGCAATCAAGATGGGTGTTCATCCGGCAAAATCCACCGCCGAGAACATCAAAAACATCAAACGTCAGATCAACGAGATCGCAGCTATCTATGACTGGGATATGGAAGTAAACACCACAGATCCGGAGTTCTACAAATGGACCCAGTGGATCTTTGTACAGATGTTCAAAAAAGGTCTGGCATACGAGAAGGAGTTCCCGATCAACTGGTGTCCTTCCTGTAAGACAGGTCTGGCAAACGAAGAAGTGGTAAACGGCTGCTGCGAGCGATGCGGCACACCGGTTACCAAGAAAAACCTGCGTCAGTGGATGTTCAAGATCACCGCGTACGCAGACCGTCTCTTAAATGATCTGGACAAGCTGGACTGGCCGGAGAAAGTAAAAAAGATGCAGACTGACTGGATCGGCAAATCCTACGGTGCTGAGGTTGATTTCAGGTTGAGGAAGAGACGAGAAAATCACCGTTTACACTACACGCCCGGACACCCTTTACGGTGCAACTTTCATGGTACTTGGCTCCGGAGCATGCTATGGCAAAGAGCCTGGCAACCGATGAGACCCGCGAGAGGCAGTTGAGAAATACATCTTTGATTCCTCCATGCGTTCCAACGTAGACCGTATGCAGGATAAGGAGAAGACCGGCGTCTTCACCGGAAGCTACGCTATCAACCCGATCAACGGAGCAAAAGTTCCGATCTGGCTGTCCGACTATGTACTGGCAGATTACGGTACCGGTGCGATCATGTGTGTACCGGCTCATGATGACCGTGACTTTGAGTTCGCAAAGAAATTCGATATTCCGATTATCCAGGTTATCGCAAAAGATGGCAAAGAGATCGAGAACATGACTGAGGCGTATACCGAGGCGTCCGGCACGATGATCAACTCCGGTGAGTGGAATGGCATGGAGTCTTCTGTATTAAAGAAAGAGGCTCCGGCTATGATCGAGAAGATGGGCTTCGGCAAGAAGACCGTCAACTACAAGCTGCGTGACTGGGTATTCTCCAGTCAGCGTTACTGGGGTGAGCCGATCCCGATCGTACACTGCCCGAAGTGCGGCAACGTACCGGTTCCGGAGGAAGAGCTTCCATTAAGACTTCCGGAGGTTGAGAGCTATCCAGCCGACCGGTACCGGTGAGTCACCGCTTGCTGCTATTGATGAGTGGGTAAACTGCAAGTGCCCGCAGTGCGGCGGCCCGCTAAGAGAGAGACCAACACCATGCCGCAGTGGGCAGGTTCTTCCTGGTATTTCCTGCGTTACGTGGACAACCACAACGACAAGGAACTGGTTTCGAGAGAGAAAGCGGACAAGTATCTGCCGGTTGATATGTACATCGGCGGCGTAGAGCATGCAGTCCTGCATCTTCTGTACTCCGTTTCTATACCAAATTCCTGTACGATATCGGAGTGGTCGATTTTGATGAACCCTTTCACAAACTCTTTAACCAGGGTATGATCACCGGAAAGAACGGCATCAAGATGAGTAAGTCCAAAGGAAACGTTGTTTCCCCGGATGATCTTGTAAGCGAGATTACGGCTGTGACGCTCTGAGAATGTACGAACTGTTCGTAGGACCGCCGGAACTGGATGCAGAGTGGGATGACCGCGGGATCGAGGGCGTATCCCGTTTCCTGAATCGCTTCTAGAACCTGGTTCAGGCAGCAAGGACAAAGACATCAAAGAGACCAAGGAAATGGTTAGTCTGCGCCACAAGCTGCTATTAGACATCGAGCAGCGTTTCGACCAGTTCAGTTTAAATACTGTTATCTCCGGTTTCATGGAGTACAACAACAAGCTTATCGAGCTGGCTAAGAAGACCGGCGGCGTCGATAAAGAGACCTTAAAGACCTTTACCATTTTGCTTGCTCCGTTTGCGCCACCGCATATCGGTGAGGAAATCTGGCAGGAGCTTGGCGGCACCGACAGCGTATTCCACACTCAGTGGCCGGAGTGCGATGAGGGAAGCTATGAAGGATGACGAGGTTCAGATCGGCGTTCAGGTCAACGATAAGGCAGAGAGCGTTGTGACCATCCGGCTGACGCTTCCAAAGATGTTGCCGCGGCAGCAAAGAAGCTGTAGCAGACAAGATCACCGGAACCATCGTAAAGAGATTTATGTACCGGGCAAGATCATCAACATTGTATGCAAATAAGGTTATATATGATGATCTGCACGAACCGGCATGACCGGCGTACAGATATAAAACTGGCTGTCAAGACCTGGCAGCCAGTTTTGCGAGAAAATGCATTTCAATTTTCTTTTTTCATCGGGCGGCATGCCGGAGGTGATGATGGATCAGAAGCGTGGTTTCCTGGTCGGTGAAGGAAATATTGCTTTTCCGGGCATCAGCCTGAAGGGAGCAGAGCAGGAACAGTTCTGCTTTCGACTGGGAGGAAATCTGCGCCGCAATCTTTCTATGTATTGGAGTTTGACCGGATCCATTGCGGCCAGTCTGGGGTCGTTTTCCATTCGCCTGGGTTCATAATACCTCCTTGATGATCTGAAAGTTTTCCAGCATCTCAATCATTTCCCGCCTTCGGGCCTGCGTAGGGTTTGATGATCTGCGAAGCTGCATGGGGAAGCTGGTTTTGGCGTGGAGGAGAGCCCCATGGCGGAGACCTCTCCGTCAAAGAGAGACTGGGCACGCTGCAGTTCCTGGACTTTTACCAGGAGAGAGAACACGCGCTGCTGGGAAACCGGGAGATAGGGAATCGCGGCCTTCAGCATCTGAAGCTTCGTGTCAGCAGTCAGATAATCAAAATCCGTCAGCCTGAACTGATTTTCATTCTTTTCATTCATGGACGGGATCCTTGTTCTTTTTGAAACAGTATATGCGTGGGCAGCTCATATCATGCCGCAGGCAGTCTGCATAGTATAAAGTGTAAGACAAAATACCGTTTGAGCGGCTGATCAGCAGCCGGAAGCCAAAACGGTGACAGGAGCGCAGTAGAATGAAAACAAGACTGGTCATAGATGGAAACGCAGTATATGAGATTGATGAAGAATGCGAGGCGTGCCAGAATGGAGGGCCATATTGCCCGGAGAGAAGAAAACGGATTGAAAAAATGGATAAGAACGAATCGAAGGAAATAGAACCTGAGAATAGATGGGATAGAAAAAACCCCTCGTTCCATGAGGGGAGTTCCCAAAAATCTGTTTAGCAGAAGCTGCCGCATCCGCCATTGCCGCCGCAGCAGCATAACAGCAGGATGATCCAGATCCAGTTACAGCCGTTATTATGTTCACATCCGCATCCGGAACCGAAACCACATCCGCCGTTACCGCCGCAGCAGCACAGAATGAGAATCAGCCAGATGATGTTACAGCCGTTTCCTCCTGAATTGCAGTCACATCCGCATCCACAGTTTGTAGCAGCCAGATCGCTCATATGAAAAGCCTCCGAAAAGATATTTACAATCCATCATATGAGCGGCGGCCTGTCAGTGTTTCCTTTTTTATTCGCCCTGATACATGTATTTGATCAGGCGCTCAATATCTCTTTATCCTGGCCACGATATCCAGCTCCTTAATGTAACCGTTGGATAACATGGTTGCCATGGAAAGGTACTGGGACAGCTTGGATTTTAAGTTGATGCGGTCACCTTCCGGAGATACCAGTTCAACCGATCCCTTGCACTGATCGATAATCTTAAAAATGATTCTACGTCGTTGATGTTCTGAATTTTCATTTAGGCTCCCTTGTTCGATGTTTGCTTTTATCTTTTGACAAGCAAAAGTATAACAAAAAATTAACAATCATGCAATTGCCAGAACTTCCAAAAATGTACAGAAGAAAATACAAAAACAGTACAGAAATACAAGAGGCAGGATGTCGAAAAAGAAAAAATACCGTCAAAAAATATAATAAAAAATTCCTCGTTTTTTCTAAAAATTAGTGGTTCTTTTTTGAACGGATATGTTATACTGTCTTAGTGCGTTATGAGCGTAAAGATTATTATAGAAGAAACACAGGTGAAATCATGAATCAGTATGAGAATGGCAGAAATTCCGGGACAGGACGCTCCAGGGCCAGGAGCACATCTTATTCCGGCAGTGGAAGAAGTACTTCTGCTGGCAGACAGACGAAAACAGCGGCCGGAAGTGGAAGAAGCAGCGCCTCCTCTTCCAGGAGCACTTCTACAAGAAGTACCTCCGGAAGAACCAGCGCAGGAAGCAGTACAAGGCGTTCTACAGGGGCAGCGCCAGAACTTCTTCTTCCAGGTCTGGAAGTTATTATAATGAAACAAGACGTCCTTCCTCCGGCAGACATGGTGGAAGACGCGGGGGTCCGGATTTCAGGAAGATCGCGATTGGCGGAGTGATCCTGATTCTGGCAATTTTCTGTGTTGCTTTTCTTATGAAGAAAGTAACCGGTTCCAAAACAACGAATACGGAGCCGGAAACAGAGATTACCGTTCCTGAGACAGAACTGGAAAAGAAGTTACGGTAGACGGCATCAACATCACTGGCATGTCCAGGGAAGAGGCTAAGGCGGCCATCCTCAAGGATTTTCCGTGGGGCATGAAGGTCACCTGGCAGGATCAGAGCTATGACGTGAATGATCTGATGGCAGAAAAGGTGGATTCCTGCTTCAGGAAATTTTACACCGGCGAGCCAAAGGAAAGCTACACCCTGGATACTACCGGCCTGGAAGACGCAGCCGCTAAGGAAGCGGAAACTGTGGCGGGCCTCTGGAACAAGAAGGCAAAGAATGGTTCTATTTCCGAGTACGATGCTTCTTCTGACAAGTTCTTATTCAAGGAGCAGAAAACGGACTGGCTGTAGATCAGGACCAGTTAAAGGCTGATATTCTCGCAGCCCTGAGCTGCAAGGACTTCACTGCTACGATTGCGGCTACTGTAAATGAAGTAGAGCCGGAGTTCTCCGAGGCAGTCGCAAGAGAAAATACAAGACCATCGGAACCTTTACTACCAATACCACTTCCAATCAGAAGCGTAATACCAACATCAAGCTGGCTACTCAGGCCATCAATGGCATTGTGCTTCAGCCGGGTGAGGAATTTTCCTTTAACAACCGGGTGGGAGAGCGTACGGAGGCGAAGGGGTATCAGGCGCTGCAGCGTATAACAACGGTGAAGTCGTGCAGGAGATCGGCGGCGGTGTCTGCCAGGTTTCTTCTACTATGTATAATGCGGTAGTCAAGGCAGGCTTAAAGACCACTATGCGCCGCTCCCATACCTTTGAACCGTCTTATGTAACACCGGGAACCGACGCGACGGTAAGCTGGGGCGGTCCGGACTACAAATTTGTGAACAATTCCAGTGCGGCCATTGGTATCCGCGCAAGCTATTACAATCAGACCTGTACCGTATCCATTTACGGAATTCCGCTTTTGGAAGAGGGTGTGACTCATTCCTTAAAATCCACAAAGCTCAGCGAGACGGACCCGCCGGCACCGACCTATGAGGAGGATCCGACTCTGGCACCTGGTACTGAGAAGGTAAAGAGCAACGGAAGCAAGGGCAGCAAGTGGGAAACCCGCCTGATCGTTGCCAAGAATGGTGAGGTGGTAAGCCAGGATGTGGATCACAGCGTTACTTATAAGGGACATACCCCTGTTATCTTAAGAAACAGTACCGGAACCACTGCGGCAGGAACTACCATGGAAGGAGATAGTTCTGTTGCATCCTCCGCAGAACTGACAGGAGAAACTACGGTAGCTGAGAACCACAAGACAAGTGAGTCTGCGACTACGGCAGCTTCTCTGGCGCGGCAGCTGATAAGACCACGGCAGCAGACAAGACCACAGCGGCAGAGACGACTGCAGCGGCAGCTACAACAGCTTCCCAGCAGCCTGTTTCCCATCCGACCGCTGCAGATTCCGGCAACAGCGCAGGCAATGCATCGACTGCTGAAAACAGCGGAAACGCGCCTACCATCGCGCCAAATCCGGGTGTCTGAAATCGAAATCAGGTTTATTGAGAAAATGTAAATTATTTCACAAAACAGGAGTGCTTTTCGCAGGCGCTCCTGTTTCTTTTTCTGACAAAAGCAGCACAAATAAGCGCTTGCTAACTTACATTTTGTGCGGATTGTATGCAAAATAATACGCAGATTTTCTGTTTTCGTGTTTGCAAAACGATAAAAAGTTGCTATAATAAACACAGGTCAGTCTCCTTATGCGGGGAGACTTCACTTTCCGGCGCAATTTTTGCCTGGAAACTTCCTGGCTTTTTGCCAGGTTAAAAGCATATTCACATTTGTAGGAGGATAATCAAATGGCAAGAAAAATGAAAACCATGGATGGTAATCAGGCCGCTGCTCATGCTTCATATGCATTTACTGAAGTTGCTGCTATGTACCCGATTACTCCGTCTTCCGTAATGCCTGAGCATACGGATGAGTGGGCTACTGAAGGCAGAAAGAACATCTTCGGCCGCACAGTACAGATCACTGAGATGCAGTCCGAGGCTGGTGCAGCTGGTGCTGTTCACGGTTCTCTGGTAGCAGGCGCTCTGACCACTACCTATACCGCTTCCCAGGGACTTCTTCTTATGATCCCGGATCTGTACAAAATCGCTGGTGAGCAGTTACCGGGCGTTATTGATGTATCTGCACGTGCAGTATCTTCTCACGCTCTGAACATCTTCGGTGATCATTCCGACGTTTATGCATGCCGTCAGACCGGCTGCGCTATGCTGTGTGAGTCCAGCGTACAGGAAGTTATGGACTTAACACCGGTTGCACACCTTGCAGCATTAAAGGGTAAAGTTCCGTTCATCAACTTCTTCGATGGATTCCGTACCTCTCACGAGATCCAGAAGATCGAGGAGTGGGATTACGATGATCTGGCTGAGATGGCTGACTGGGATGCAATTGCAGAGTATCGTGCAAAAGCATTAAACCCGAACAACCCGTCCCAGAGAGGTTCTGCACAGAACCCGGATATCTTCTTCCAGGCTCGTGAGGCATGTAACCCGTACTACGATGCTCTTCCGGCAATCGTACAGGAGTACATGGACAAAGTAAACGCAAAGATCGGAACAAATTACAAACTGTTCAACTACTACGGTGCTGAGGATGCTGAGCAGGTTATCATCGCTATGGGTTCCGTTAACGATACCATCGAGGAGACCATCGACTACATGGCAAAGACCACCGGCGCTAAAGTTGGTGTTGTAAAAGTTCGTCTGTACAGACCGTTCTGTGCAGAAGCACTGATCGATGCTATCCCGGATACCGTTAAGAAGATCACTGTTCTTGACAGAACCAAAGAGCCGGGTTCCCTTGGCGAGCCGCTTTACCTTGATGTAGTAGCAGCATTAAAGGGCAGCAAGTTTGACGCTGTTGAGATTTACGCAGGCCGTTATGGTCTTGGTTCCAAGGATACCACTCGTCTCAGATCGTTGCTATCTATGAGAACAACACCATCAAGAGATTTACCATTGGTATCGTAGACGATGTTACCAACCTGTCTCCTGCCGGTAGGTGCTCCGCTTGTTACCACTCCGGAAGGAACTATCAACTGTAAGTTCTGGGGTCTTGGCGCAGACGGTACTGTAGGAGCAAACAAGAACTCCATCAAGATCATCGGTGACAACACAGATATGTACGCTCAGGCTTACTTTGACTATGACTCCAAGAAGTCCGGCGGTGTAACGATGTCTCACCTGCGTTTCGGAAAACCACCGATCAAATCCACCTACCTGATCCACAAGGCAAACTTTGTTGCCTGTCACAACCCGGCTTACATCCGTAAGTACAACATGGTTCAGGAGCTGGTTGACGGCGGTACATTCCTGTTAAACTGCCCGTGGACTCACGAGGAGCTGGACAAGCACCTTCCGGGTCAGATGAAGAAATTCATCGCTGACCACAACATCAAATTCTACACCATCGATGGCGTTAAGATCGGTATCGAGACAGGCATGGGACCGACTCGTATCAACACCATTCTTCAGTCTGCATTCTTCAAACTGGCAGGTATCATTCCGGAGGAGAGAAGCAATCGACCTGATGAAGGCTGCAGCTCAGAAGACCTACGGCCGTAAGGGTGAAGACGTTGTTAAGAAGAACTGGGCTGCTATCGATGCTGGTGCTACCGGCGTTGTTAAGGTAGAGGTTCCGGAAAGAGCTGGAAGAACTGCGAGGATGAGGGACTTGATTACAAGACCGTTTCCGGCGACAGAAAAGACGTTGTTGATTTCGTTAACAACATCCAGGCTAAAGTTAATGCTCAGGAAGGTAACTCCTTACCTGTATCTGCATTCAAAGATTATGTAGATGGTAATACCCCGTCCGGTTCTGCAGCATTCGAGAAACGTGGTATCGCTGTAGACGTTCCGGTTTGGAATTCCGAGAACTGTATCCAGTGTAACCGCTGTTCATATGTCTGCCCGCACGCTGCAATCCGTCCGGTTGCTATGACCGAGGAAGAGGCTGCTAAGGTTGAGGGCGCTACCTTACCGTTAACCGGTATGCCGCAGTACAAGTTCACCATCGCTGTATCTGCACTTGACTGTACCGGTTGTGGTTCCTGTGCAAACGTATGTCCTGGCAAGAAGGGCGAGAAGGCTCTTACCATGGATAAGCTTGACAAGCACCTTGACGAGCAGAAGACCTTTGATTACGCAGTAACCCTGCCGATCAAAGAGGATGTTGTTGCTAAATTCAAAGAGACCACCGTTAAGGGTTCCCAGTTCAAACAGCCGTTACTTGAGTTCTCCGGCGCATGTGCTGGATGTGGTGAGACTCCGTACGCTAAGCTGATCACCCAGCTGTTCGGTGACAGAATGTACATCTCCAACGCAACCGGATGTTCTTCTATCTGGGGTAACTCTTCACCGTCTACTCCTTACACCGTAAACGCTAAAGGCCAGGGTCCGGCATGGGATAACTCTCTGTTCGAGGATGCTGCAGAGTTTGGTTACGGTATGTTACTGGCTCAGAACGCAATCCGTGATGAGTTAAAGGAGAAGGTAGAGCAGGTTGCAGCAAACGAGAACGCTTCTGACGAAGTGAAGGCTGCATGCAAAGAGTACTTAGATACCTTCACCGTAGGTGCTACCAATGGTACTGCTACCGATAAGTTAGTTGCAGCTCTGGAAGGCGTTGACTGCCCGACCTGCAAGTACATCGTTGCTAACAAGAACTACCTGGCTAAGAAGTCCCAGTGGGTATTCGGTGGTGACGGATGGGCTTACGATATCGGATTCGGCGGCGTAGACCATATCCTTGCTTCCGGTAAGGACATCAACGTTATGGTATTCGATACCGAGGTTTACTCCAACACCGGCGGTCAGTCCTCTAAGGCTACCAAGACTGGTGCTGTAGCTCAGTTCGCAGCTGGCGGTAAAGAGACTAAGAAGAAAGATCTTGCAAGCATCGCAATGTCTTACGGCTATGTATACGTTGCCCAGATCTCCATGGGTGCTGATTATGCTCAGACTGTTAAGGCAATCGCTGAGGCAGAGGCATATCCGGGTCCGTCCCTTAGTCATTGCATATGCTCCGTGTATCAACCACGGTATCAAGAAGGGCATGAGCAAAGCTCAGACCGAGGAGAAGCTGGCAGTTGAGACCGGTTACTGGAACAACTTCCGTTACAACCCGGCTGCTGAGAAGAAGTTCAGCCTGGACAGCAAGGCTCCGAACATGGAAGGCTATCAGGACTTCCTGAAGGGTGAGGTTCGTTACGCATCTCTGGCTCTGAAGAATCCGGAGAGAGCAGCTACCCTGTTCGCTAGAAACGAGGCAGAGGCTAAGGAGCGTTACGAGTACCTGACCAAGCTGGTTAAGCTGTACGGTGACGACAACGAGTAATCGTTCGTGAGAAATTCAATATAAATCGTTCATAGCTGTCGGTCCGCCGGGCAGCATGAGCGGGTCAGTTCGGATGGAATGACTTGTGCTGTAGCGGAAAAAGCTCCCGAACCTGCTTCGCAGGCCGGGAGCTTTTTTGTACAGATGGAATCGGGAAACGCCAGTCGAAAAATACAGGCCTGAGCATTTTCAACTGGCGTTTCCAGCAACTATCATTTAGGCGAAAATTGCACCAAGCAGTCCGTAGGATAAAAGAGACATGATCACGGTAGCCATGATAATTCCAATGAGGATGGCGCCGATGGCTTTGCCGAATTTCATGTGAAGCAGGGCGGCCACCAGAGGAGCCGGTCCAGGCGCCGGTGCCTGGAAGCGGGATGCCTACAAAAAGAACCAGGCCCCAGAATCCGAATTTTTCAATCTGTCCTTTGTTTTTATCGGCTTTTTGCCGGATCCAGACAGCAAACTTTCCAAGTCCGGGAATGCGTTCCATGACATTCAGGATTTTTTCAATGAGCAGCAGGATGAATGGAATCGGGAGCAGGTTTCCGATCACGCAGATGGGAATGGCCCGCAGGATCGGAACATTTAAGAGGGCGGGGGATGCAGCGAGCAGTCCGCCTCGCAGCTCCAGGATCGGGATCATGGAGATGATAAAGATGATCACTTCGCCGGATACTTTTCCCCCAAGCAGGGAAGCAAGTCCCTGTACAAGAGTATCAGTCATAACATATCCTCACTTTTCTGTATGAAATTGTGTGAATTTGCCGGAAATATCAGGAAATATCCTGCACTAGCGCCGGCCAAAAGTCACATACGGTTTATTATAGGAGAAAGTACAGAAAAATTCAATTGCTTCCGCAGATTCGTTTATAAAAAATACTATGTTGATTTTCCCCAGAATATGCTAAAATGTAACGAGTGCAAGAGAGCCAGAAGCATGCTTGCATGCTTATGGCGAACGACGAGGCAATCGAGTGACGAAGTCACGAGAACGAGTGCAAGAGAGAAAGGACAGGCAGATAAGCTATGAAGCGGTTGTGGAAGATACTGGGGATTCTGTTGGGAACGGCACTGCTGCTCAATGTGGTAACAGAGATTCTGAATCGAAATCCTTTGTGGGAACGGTTCGTTTTATGATTCATGCGCCGATGGTATTCTTGCTGGATACGCTGCTGCTTCTGGCCCCGTTTCTGCTGGTATTTTTACAAGGCACAAAGTATTTTTGGCGGTTGTGTTCTTGGTGATCGGCTTTGCTGCGGCAATTATCAATAGTGTGCTTCTGGTGTTCCGGACAACGCCGTTTACTGCGGCGGATCTTCGTCTGGTGAAATATGCTGCAACGCTTCTGACAACGTATCTGACCTGGTGGCAGATTATTCTGATGGCAGCGGCAGCTGTGGCAGCTATCCTTTTTTGCGTGCTGCTCTGGCGAAAGGCACCGGTGGATCTGCAGAAAGTAAACCTTACAGAGTCCGGCTGTGTGGCTGCTGTAACCATGCTGGTAATCTGGGGAATGTTGAATTTTTCAGTTGCCTCCGGCCGTGTGGCACTTCATTTTGGAAACATCGGCCAGGCCTACAAGGATTATGGAGTGGCGTACTGTTTTGCCAACTCTCTGTTGAATACAGGGATTGACAAGCCGGACGGTTATGACACGGAAGCGGTGGATCAGCTTGAGAGCGAGGAGCAGACCCAGGTGGAGGTTCCGAAAACCATAGAAGGACGTTATCCGAATATCATCATGCTTCAGCTGGAATCTTTTTTTGATCCGACACTATGGCGAAATAATCCGGTGCAGGGTGATCCCATTCCGATGTTTCATTTCCTGGAACGAAATTTTCCATCCGGATATTTAAGCGTTCCGTCTGTAGGAGCCGGAACCGCGAATACAGAGTTTGAATGTATCAGTGCCATGAATCTGGATTTTTTCGGTCCGGGTGAATATCCGTACAAGACGATCCTGCAGAAAACGGCCTGCGAGAGTATGGCCTTTGATATGAAAAATCTGGGCTACAAGGCTCATGCGGTGCATAATAATGAGGCAACCTTCTATGACCGCCACAAGGTATTTGCCCAGCTTGGATTTGATACGTTTACCCCCATCGAATACATGTATGACATTGAGCGGAATCCGACTGGCTGGTGTAAGGACAAGGTACTGGTGGGAGAAATTGAAAAAGTACTGGATTCCTCGATCGGAAGTGATTTTGTATACACGATTTCCGTACAGGGGCATGGAAAATATCCGTCTTTTGAGTATTACTGCGAGCAGATCCATGAGATGGATGAATTTGTGGGGCAGCTGATCAATATGCTGAATACCCGTATGGAACCGACCGTTCTGGTGCTGTACGGAGACCATCTGCCGGGCTTTTGAGTGGACAGCTCAGGAGATGGAGAATGAAAGCCTCTTCCAGACAAAATATGTTGTGTGGAACAATGTGAATCTCCCGGCGGTGAAACGGAATGTAGAGGCATGCCAGCTTGCGGCGCATGTGCTGAATATGCTGGATATCCATGAAGGAACCATGCTGCGTTTTCATCAGCGGCATCTGGATGCCTGGGATACGGATACCCAGAGCTACTTGGATGCGATGAAGCTCCTCCAGTATGATATCCTGTATGGTGATCATGAGGTTTATGGAGGAGAATCTCCGTATCAGGCAACACAGCTGGAGTTTGGGGTTACACCGATCATCCAGGGAACTACAGTGCATAATACGGATCAGGTGATCGTATTCGGAGGACCGTTCAACATCTGGTCTAAGATTTGCGTGAACGGGAAGGCTGCAGATACCCAGTATTATTCAAAGACAAGGCTGATCGCAAAGGGTGTGGAACCAAAAGAAAAAGAAGAAATTACAGTACAGCAGGTGGGACGCGACAAGATCCATCTTGGAACGGCAAGAAAGAAACAATAAATGATACCGGAAGAAGAGTAGCAGACAGGAGACGAGGACAATGAATATTCAGGAAGAATGGGGACTGCATAAGCCGAAAAAGAAGACCTGGGGACGTTTTCTGCGGGTAATATTCGGGCGAACCACATTTGTGATCACGGCACTTCTGATCCAGCTTGTGATCCTCTGCCTGAGCTTTCAGTGGCTGCGGGAACATGTATTTTACCTGTATGGCGGCTTTGTTGGACTGAGTGCGGTTGTTGTGATCTACATTATCAATAAAAATCAGAATCCATCTTATCAGCTTTCCTGGATCATTCCGGTGCTGGTGTTTCCGGTGTTTGGCGCATTGTTTTATCTGTTTGTGGAGACGCAGCCGGGAACCCGGGCCATTGACAGGAGACTGAAAGAAATTATAAAGGAAACGGAATCGATGCTGAGACAGCGGCCGGAGGTTATGGAACGTCTGTACCGTGAAAGCCGGGGAACTGCGCGGCTGGCCTACTATATGAACAGGTATGGAGGATATCCAATCTGGGGAAAACACCAGCGCACAGTATTTTCCGCTGGGAGATGACATGTATCCGGTGCTTCTGGAGGAACTGAAGAAAGCAGAACGTTATATTTTCATGGAATATTTTATCGTGGAAAAAGGCGAAATGTGGGACAGTATTCTCGGAAATCCTGAAGAGAAGGCGGCCGCCGGTGTGGAAGTGCGTTTTATGTACGATGGTATGTGCTGTCTTACCCTGATGCCTTACGGATATCCAAAGCAGCTGGAAAAATACGGAATCCACTGCAAGATGTTTTCTCCGGTGCGTCCGGTCCTTTCTTCCTATCAGAATAACCGCGACCACCGTAAGATCACAGTCATTGATGGCCACACTGCCTTTACCGGCGGAGTGAATCTGGCAGACGAGTACATTAACCGCAAGGTGCGGTTTGGACACTGGAAGGATACCGCCATTATGCTGAAGGGTGATGCGGCCACCGGATTTCTGATGATGTTTCTGCAGATGTGGAATATTACAGAACACAGAACGGATGATTATGACCGGTATCTGTACCGGTCGGCTGCTTCAAACCCGAAAGAGCCGGACGGTACCGGCTTTGTGATGCCATACGGAGACAGTCCGCTGGATAACGAGACAGTAGGGCAGCATGTTTATATGGATATCTTAAACGAATCCCGCTATTATGTGCATATCATGACACCGTATCTGATCCTGGACAGTGATATGATCACTTCACTGACGTTTGCGGCAAAGCGCGGTATTGAGACGATCATCATCATGCCGCATATTCCAGACAAGATCTACGCGTACCTGCTGGCCAGGTCTTATTACGCGGAGCTTCTGCAGGCCGGCGTAAAGATTTACGAATATATACCGGGCTTTGTGCACTGCGAAAGTATTTACCAGCGACAACACCAAGGCCGTGGTAGGCTCCATCAACATGGACTACCGGGCCTGCATCTGCATTTCGCGTGCGCCGTGTACTTGTTCAGGAATCCGGCTGTACAGCAGGCCGAAGCCGACTTCAGGAAACCCTGAAACACTGTCAGGGGAGATCACACTGGAAGACTGCAGAACCTATCCGATGCCGAAGAAGATCGCGGGTAAGGTGCTGCGGCTGTTTGCCGCTGATGTAAAATTTAGTAATGCCGTATCTGCGGCTGACCGGATCTTCTGAATGACAGGTTCGGCGGCCTCGGAGGTGAAATACTGGAAGGTGCATGCTGGCACCTTCTTTTTTAGTGCTTCAAAGTTGCCGCCTCTGATCAGGCAGCGTACATCGGAGGCGCTGATGGCACCGTCCTCATCGGCCTTTCGCGGGATGATGTTGCAGCCAAGGCCTGCGGCTGTCAGTTCCTCTGCCATCACCTGATTGTAGATGCCGGATACCTGGCTAAAGGGTTCTTCGCCCACGAAGCGGTCGGTCACGGACAGGGCCGGGCAATGCGCAGAAAGACCTGAATATCCAGCTTGGCGTGGGACCGGATGACAGTGTCGGAGTCTTTTAAAAGTAGGATGGGAAGGTGGCGTTGGAAATCATGTAGGGACCGGTTTCGTGGCAGATCACATTTGGAAGATCTGCGCAGCCCTCTGCCACCAGCCGTTTGCGGACGGAGAAAGGAACGAGGGAGACATCTTCGGATACCACAAACACATGGAGCAGATCTACGGCTGAGGCTGCCTGCTCTAAGAGGTAGCGGTGACCCAGGGTGAAGGGGTTGGCATTCATGATGACAGCACCGGTTTTCACAGGCGGAGCCGGATTTCCTTCTGTTGCCGTGAAATCTGCGGTTTCTTTCTGCAGCCGCTTCAGATAATCGGCAAAGCCGGTCCTGCGGTTTTCCATGAAAACAACTTTGCCTTCTACCCGGGCAATTTCGTAAAAGCCCAGATCACCAAAGAAACGCGCAGTATTACATTTTGTATACAGAAAGAGACTGGTGTTGCCGCGGCTGTACTGAAACTCGATCAGATGGGAGATGATCTGGTTCATCAGGCCTTCTCCCTGATGCTCGGAAGAAACAGCCATACAGCGCAGTGTGTTGGCAAAACAGGATCCGGTTGCCACAAGATCGTAATTATCATCGAACAGTCCGATGCTGTAATCGAGGTTTTTGTCCCGCTCGATTCCTTCTTTTTCTAATAATGCGTCCATCTGGCGCACAGCGCTTATCGGTGGGTAAAATTCTGCTTACGGTATAGTCTGACATCACTCATAATTCCTCCGGATTTCGTATTGCCCCTAGTATAACGCATTCGCGGAGAAAATGCGAATATATCCTGAGTTATGGGGGATATTTGTAAATATCTATAGTATGGAAGAGAAGGAGATCCTTATATGAATAATGTGAATCAGAACGATGCCCGGGCTATCCTGGATGGCAGCAACGGCAAACACAAAATCTGTCTGCTTTCCATTATCGGAGAAGTGGAAGGCCATGAAAATCTTTCCGGCAATACGAAAACCACCAAATATGACCAAATCCTGCCAAAGCTGGCGCAGCTGGAAGATGACGACAGCGTGGAAGGCCTTCTGGTATTGCTAAATACCTCTGGAGGTGATGTAGATGCCGGCCTGGCCATTGCGGAGATGATCGCCTCTCTTTCCATGCCGACGGTATCTCCTGGTCCTGGGCGGCAGCCATTCCATCGGAGTGCCGCTTGCAGTGTCAACAGATCATTCCTTTATTGTGCCGACTGGGACCATGATGGTGCATCCTGTGCGGATGAGTGGGACCGTGATCGGGGCTTCCCAGACTTATGAGTATTTTGAGATGATCCAGGACCGGATCCTGACTTTGTGAGTGAGCACGCAAAGATCGCCTACGATCAGGTGAAGAAGCTGATGCTGAACACGGAAATGCTGACGAAAGATCTCGGTACTGCTGGTAGGCCAGGATACGGTAAAGGCCGGACTGATCGATGAGGTTGGGATCCGGGAGGCACTTAGGTATTTGTATCAGCAGATTGAAGCAGGAGCGTAAGCTCTGTCGGGACCGTTTGGGAATCCTGTGTCCAGTTTTCCGTGGCTTGCATTTCCTGATATTTTTTTGTATACTAACTACATTGGGAAAGAGGAGGCCGAAGTTTGTGGCAGCGAAGAAACAGCAAAACAGAGTAAATTCAGACAGAACGGAAAAGCGGCAGGCAGCAGAAAGTCTGTGCGTTCCGGGGCTCAGGAGCGTCAGAAGGACGCAAACCGGGCAGACCGAGGCGGGTCCAGGAGCCGGAACCGGGCAGGAGGGACTGGTCCGTGCAGAGGTCATTGTGTTAGGGTCATTTGCTCTGGCTGTGCTTTTATTTTTGAGCAATTTTCATTTGTGCGGATTTGCAGGTGATTTCTTAAGAGGAATCCAGCTTGGCCTGTTTGGCCTTCCGGGCTATGTGGCTCCGCTGGTTCTCTTTATCGGAACCTGCTTTTATCAGGCCAACCGCGAAAACCGGATTGTACTGCAAAAGACCGTTGCTACGGCCGCAGCGTTTTTCTGTTTATGTGGTTTTTCACAGATGATGTTCGGGCAGCAGCCGGAAGCAGGGAAAGGCATTTTGAATATTACCGCCTTTCAGCAGCATCCGGTATGGGCGGAGGCCTGTTTGGAGGCCTGCTGTTTGGCGGAATCCGTGCCTTTATCGGAAGTATCGGAGCATTTCTGGTCATGGCGGTTGGAATGATCATCTGCATGGTGTGCATTACCCAGCGCTCTTTTGTGAAAGCGGTAAAACGTCACAGCGATGTGGCCTATCAGCACGCAAGAGAAGATATGGAGCGGCGCCGTGAGCTTTATGCCGAGCGTCAGGAAGAACGAAGGCGTCGGGAGGAGCAGCGGGTGCGGGGCGTGAATTTGGTTCCACGAAGCTTTCAGCTTCTGACAATGAAGATGCAGAGGATATGCCGCAAGAAGGCTTCGAAGATGGCTGGGATGACAGCAATGAAGAAGATTACGAGGAAAAGCAGTGAAGATGGCGGCAGCGCAGACTTGCAGGCCGGCCGGCAGGCTGTGGATGAGGCGGCAGAGGATCGGCTCCCGGAACATCGTGCGGGCGGCGCCTGTCTCCGGAGGAAGCCATGGAACCGGATCTGTCGGATATTTTTACAGGCAGTATTACCATGCCGGAAGATGACTATGATCTGGAGGCAGCGGCAAAGCGCCTGACAGAGTCCGGTTTTGGACAGTTTGAGCAGGCGGGGAGGTTTTATCGGTGCCAGAAGACTGGATGAAGCATCCGCGGTGACTCCGGCGCATGATCAGACAGCGCAGTCAGAGCATCAGCAGGAACCGGAGCAGATTCAGGATGAGGCTCCGTGGGATGAGCCTGCAAAAGCAGAACATGAGGAGTACATATACCAGGCCGCAGGAGCCTGCCTGGCAGGAGGCAGCGGAGGATATCTCCCGGAGCCGGATGTGGCTTACACCGTTAAGACGGAGCAGAATACCGATTTCGCAATCCCGGAAGGAACAAGCATGTGTAACAGCCGGCGGCAAGGTGATCGATACCGATACCGAGGCTCTTCAGAAGAAGCTGGAGTCTGCAAAGAAAGCGGCAGCAGCGAAGAAAGAAGCAGAAACTGCAGACAGTGAAGCGACTGTGGAACAGCAGATTCAGGAAACGGAAGAGGAACCGAAGAAGGAATATGTCTATCCGCCCCTCAGCCTCTTAAAGCGCGGCGGCAGAAATTCCGGCGGCTATTCTGAGCAGGATACCGGGAGACAGTGTGAAGCTGCAGCAGACGCTCCGGAATTTTGGCGTTGGCGTTACCGTGACGAATATCAGCTGCGGCCCTTCTGTTACCCGTTATGAGCTTCATCCGGAGCAGGGGGTCAAGGTCAGCAAGATCGTGGGTCTGGCCGATGACATCAAATTAAGCCTGGCTGCGGAGGATATCCGTATTGAGGCGCCGATCCCGGGCAAGTCTGCCGTGGGTATTGAGGTTCCGAACAAGGAGAAAACATATTCCTGCGTGACCTGCTGGAGTCTGATACCTTCCAAAAGCACCCGTCAAAGCTGGCTTTTGCGGTTGGTAAAGACATCGGAGGTCAGGTTGTGGTGACGGATATTGCCAAGATGCCGCATCTGCTGATCGCGGGCGCTACCGGATCCGGTAAGTCTGTCTGCATCAATACCATCATCATGAGCATCATCTACAAGGCAGATCCGGAGGATGTCAAGCTCATCATGGTGGATCCGAAGGTCGTAGAGTTAAGTGTATACAATGGTATGCATCTTCTGATCCCGTCGTGACGGATCCGAAGAAGGCATCCGGCGCGTTAAACTGGGCAGTGGCAGAGATGACGGATCGTTACAAAGTTTGCCAAGTACGGAGTGCGTGACGTAAAGGGATAACGCGAAGATTGAAACTATTCAGGATATCGAAGATGAGAACAAACCGAAGAAGCTGCCGCAGATCGTCATCATCGTTGATGAGCTTGCGGATCTGATGATGGTGGCTCCGGGCGAAGTAGAGGATGCCATCTGCCGTCTGGCCCAGCTGGCCCGCGCGGCAGGCATTCATCTGGTCATCGCGACCCAGAGACCGTCTGTCAATGTCATTACCGGCCTCATCAAGGCCAACGTGCCGTCACGAATCGCGTTCTCCGTTTCTTCCGGAGTGGATTCCCGTACCATTATTGACATGAATGGCGCGGAAAAGCTTTTAGGAAAGGGTGATATGCTCTTTTATCCGGCAGGCTTCCCGAAGCCGCAGCGAGTGCAGGGCGCCTTTGTCTCAGATACGGAAGTCCAGCAGGTAGTGGACTTCTTAACCGAGCAGGGGCTTAGCGCCCAGTACAGCCCGGAAGTGGAAAACAGTATGAATTCGGCTCCTTCTGCCCAAGCCTCCGGCCCGTCTAACAGCCGGGACGAGTACTTTGAGCAGGCAGGCCGTTTCATAATAGAAAAGAAAAGGCATCCATTGGAATGCTGCAGCGCATGTTCAAGATTGGATTCAACCGTGCCGCAAGAATCATGGACCAGCTGGCAGAGGCCGGTGTGGTCGGAGAGGAAGAGGGAACAAAGCCCCGCAAGGTTCTTATGACCATGGAAGAGTTTGATCAGATCATTTAATCCACACTACACATGAAAAGGGAGGAATCTGGCTATGAAAACAGATATCGAAATCGCGCAGGAGGCGGTAAAGCTTCCAATCAAAGAGGTTGCAGAGAGCTATAATTGTTGGGGATGATCTGGAACTGTACGGTAAGTATAAGGCAAAGATCACGGATGAACTGTGGCAGCAGGTTAAAGACCGTCCGGACGGTAAACTGGTGCTGGTGACGGCTATCAATCCAACACCGGCAGGAGAGGGAAAGACTACCACAAGCATTGGCCTGGCAGATGCTCTTACAAGACTTGGAAAAAGACCATGATCGCGCTGCGTAGCCATCTCTGGGACCGTGCTTCGGCATTAAGGGCGGAGCAGCAGGCGGTGTTGCCCAGGTGGTTCCGATGGAAGATCTGAACCTTCACCGGCGATTTCCATGCTATTACCTCTGCCAATAACCTTCTGGCAGCACTTCGGATAACCATCCAGCAGGGAAACGCACTTCAGATAGACACCAGACAGATCCTCTGGAAACGCTGCCTGGACATGAACGACCGTGTACTGCGTAATGTGGTGGTTGGCCGGCGCGAAGGCAGATGGTGTGGTGCGTGAGGATCACTTTGTCATCACCGTAGCTTCCGAGATCATGGCAATTCTGTGCCTGGCCAATGACATGAATGATTTAAAAGAGCGTCTCGGTAAGATCATTGTCGCATATAATTATGCCGGAGAGCCGGTTACCGCAGCGCAGTTAAACGCAGTAGGTGCCATGTTAGGATGCCATCAAGCCGAACCTGATCCAGACTCTGAAAAGCCCTGGCTGCGAATATTGCCCATTCGTAACCAGGCTGGATTCGAAACGAATCTGGGCGCTGAGAAATTCCTGGATATCAAGTGCCGCAAGGCAGACTTAAAGCCGGATGCAGTGGTTCTGGTTGCAACCGTGCGTGCGCTGAAGATTACAACGGCGGAGTGCCGAAGACGGAGCTTTCCGCAGAGAACCTGGATGCCTTAAAGAAGGGTATTGTGAACCTGGAGAAGCACATTGAAAATCTGCAGAAATTTGGTTCCGGTTGTGGTCACCTTAAACTCCTTTGTGACCGATACGGAAGCAGGTATGCGTTTATCCGCGATTTCTGTGAGGAGCGCGGCTGTGAGTTCGCCCTTTCTGAGGTATGGGCAAAAGGCGGAGAGGGCGGAGAAGCTCTTGCCCAGAAGGTTCTGGATACCCTTGCAAATAAGGAGAGCCATTACCATGCCCTGTACCCGGATGAGATGAGCTTAAAGGATAAGGTAAAGACCATTGCCACCGAAATTTACGGCGCAGATGGTGTTTCCTATGCACCGGCTGCATCCAAAGCACTGGCCCGCATTGAGGAGATGGGCTTTGGCAATCTTCCGGTCTGCATGGCGAAGACTCAGTACTCCTGTCTGATGACCAGACTAAGCTGGGACGTCCGACCGGATTTACCATCAATGTGCGTGATGCTTATGTATCCGCTGGAGCCGGCTTCGTGGTAGTGCTGACCGGGGCCATCATGACCATGCCGGGACTTCCGAAGAAACCGGCGGCAGATGGCATTGATGTGGATGAAAATGGTTGATCACCGGATTATTCTAATTTGAAATTGTCGCGAAGGCGTGGGCTGCTCTGGCAGTTGCGCTTTTTGCGTGGAAATCCGCTATGCCAGAATTTTGCGCAGTGCAAACGAAAGCAGACGGATAGAAACTAAGAAAGGATAACAGAGTATGACGATAAAAGACTGGTTAGAGGGACTTTCTTACAAGCTGGTTCAGGGAAGCCTGGACGTGGAGGTAAACGAGGTTGTGTACGACTCCAGAAAGGCTGCTCCTGGCGCGGTGTTTGTCTGCATGAAGGGTACGAAAATCGATTCCCATGATTTTATTCCTCAGGTGACAGAGGCAGGAGTAAAGGTACTTGTGACCGAGCATCCGGTGGAGACACCGGAGGTCACTGTGGTGGAGACCGAAAACGGAAGAGAGGCGCTGGCTCTGTTATCGGCAGCACGCTTTGGCTATCCATCCCGGAAGCTTACCATGATCAGGGGTAACCGGTACCAAGGAAAGACCACCACCACCAATATGATCAAGACCATTCTGGAGACTGCCGATAAAAGACCGGTATGATTGGTACCAATGGCGTTTACATCGGAGAAGAACATTTTCCAACCGTGATACCACACCGGAATCTATGACCTGCACCGCTATTTCGCGAAGATGGTGGAAGCTGGCTGTGAGTGCTGCGATGGAGGTTTCCTCCAGGCCATGAAGATGCACCGGGTGGCAGGTATTCACTTCAACTATGGGCTCTTCACCAACATTTCTCCGGATCACATCGGAAAAGATGAGCACGCGGACTTTGCGGAGTATTTATATTACAAGAAACAGCTGTTCCACCAGTGTGACCGTGCCCTGATCAACGTGGATGATGAACATATTGACGATATTGTAAAAGATATTCCGTGCCCATGGACCGGATTTGGCTTGAAAGAGGGCGCCGGTTTCCAGGCAGAGAACATTCATTATGTCTCTGAGCCGGATTTTGTGGGCGTGGAGTTTGATATTAGGGGCGAGCACCAGATTCCGGTGCGTGTCAGCATCCCTGGCAAATTTAATGTATACAATGCGCTGGCGGCAGCAGCGGTTACTCTGTGGGTTGGTGTTCCGGCAGAAAAGCTGCAGCATGCCCAGCACCTGAAAATCAACGGCCGTATGGAGATTGTATACACCTCTGAAGTGCTGCGTCATCGTAGACTACGCCCACAACGCAGTCAGCATGGAGAGCCTCTGGCAACAGCAGGGTACCATCCGAAGCGTCTGGTAGTAGTCTTTGGCTGCGGTGGAAACCGCTCCAAGGATCGCCGTTACTCCATGGGGAAATTGGCGGCCGCATGGCGAGATCTGTCCATCATCACCGCAGACAACTCCCGGTTTGAAAAGGTGGAGGATATCATTGCGGATATCCGCGGTAGCATGAAGACCGGCGGTAAATTCATTGAGATTCCGGACCGGAAAGAGGCCATTACCTACAGCATCACTCACGCGGAGCCGGGCGATATGATTGCCATCATTGGCAAGGGCCATGAGGACTATCAGGAGATCAACGGTGTGCGTTACCCATTCCTGGACCGTGCGGTGGTGGAAGGTTGTGAAAGGAATTTCTAGGGAACATGTGTGCGGCAGGCTTTGAAAAGCAGGAATGCGAAAACAGAGCCTGCAGGCACTGGAAGAAAACAGGAAAAGAGATCCGGAAATGGAAAATATAACGGTAAAAGAGATTGTGGCTGCCACGGGCGGCCGGCTTCTGTGTGGAAACGAAACACAGAAGATTGCACATTTGAGCATTGATTCGAGAACCATGAAAGGAAATGACCTGTTTGTGCCGCTCATTGGGGAAAAGGTGGATGCGCATCGTTTTATAGAGCAGGCCTTTGGCGCGGGCGCGGTGGCTGTGCTGACTTCCGAGCATGATACGGCAGAGGATGCGGAGCATGCCTGGATCCGTGTGGCTGATACCAAAAAGGCGCTGCAGGACATCGGCCGCTATTACCGCAGCCGGTTAAGCCTGCCGCTTGTGGGCATCACCGGAAGTGTGGGAAAGACCACGACCCGTGAAATGGTGGCAGCAGCACTTTCCGCGAAGTACCAGGTATACAAGACTCCGAAATTCCAACAGCCAGGTGGGGTGCCAATCACGCTGTCTGAGATTACTTTGGCCGATGAGATTGGCGTGCTGGAGCTTGGCATGAGCATGCCGGGCGAGCTGACCGTCATCGCAAAGATTGCCCAGGTAGATATGGCTGTGATCACCAATGTTGGCATCACCCATATTGAACAGCTGGGAAGTCAGGAAAACATTTATCATGAGAAGCTGACTATTCAGGATGGTTTAAAGGATGGCGGCATTCTGTTCTTAAATGGGGATGACCCGCTGCTAAAAGATACAAAAGCCAAAGCGGGCTGCGTACCGTATATTACGGAACTAGAGAGAATTCCAGTACCGGGCCGAGGATATCCGCAGCGAGGATGGCTACCCGGTGTTTACCGCAAACTGCCGTGGAGAAAAGTATATGGTGCGCTTAAGCATCATGGGGCGCCACAATGTGCTGAATGCCATGGTGGCTCTGGCTGTGGCAGATTGCAGCGGAGTTCCGCTTTCCGGCGCAGTGAAGAGCCTGGCTGCCTTTACCGGATTCAAAAACCGCCAGCAGATCGCGGAGAAAAATGGAGTTACCATTATTGATGACACCTACAACGCGAGTCCGGTTTCCATGAAGGCTGGTTTGGAGGTCCTTGAGGCGAAAGCAAAGGGACGCCGTATTGCGGTGCTTGCTGATATGAAGGAGCTGGGACCGGATTCGTTCGAGGTCGGAAGCTGGATGAAATCCCATCCGGTGGATATTCTGTTTACTTATGGACAACTGGCAGAACAGATTGCGCGCGGAGCAAAGCGTGCCGGCATGAAAGCAGAGTATCTTCATTTTGATGAGAACCAGCGGGATGCGCTGGCTGAGAGCGTCAAAGGCAAAGCTGCAGCCGGGCGACTGTGTTGCTCTTAAAGGGCTCCAACAGCATGAAGCTGGGGAGGTGGCAGCAAGGCTGCTGAAAGATTAAAACAGGCAACAGACAGGGTATATATGGCAGATCAGTATGCCAGCATCATTATAGATATTTCCCATGAAGACGTAGACCGGGTATTCCAGTACCGGATCCCCGGCGCCGCAGATCCGTGTGGGGGAGGTCTGCGTCCCTTTGGTTCAGGAAACAGAACACGAACCGGCTATGTGGTGGAAATCACAGACAGGCCGGATTATGATAAAGACAAAATAAAAGATCATCGGTGTTTACTGAGAAGAGTATTACGGCGGATGCCCGGCTGATTGAGCTGGCCTGGTGGATGAAGGAGCAGTATGGCTCTACCATGAATCAGGCGCTGAAGACGGTGCTCCCGGTGAAGAAGAGGGTGAAGGCACGGAATAAGAAGATTGTGGAGACTGTGGCGGGGATGACGGAGCTGCCGGGCGAAGGTCTGGAACAGGCCAAGGCAAAACCGGCAGGAAGTCTGGAAGCGGCATGGAAAGAAGCGGCAGAGCCAGCGGGAGACGGTTCAGCCATCTTCTTAAATTCTGAGCAGCAGTCCATTACGGATGCCTTCATCACTTCCTATGACTCCGGCGACCGCGCTCCCTGTCTCATCCATGGTGTCACAGGCAGCGGCAAAACCGAAGTTTACATGGCCCTGATCGACCATGTGCTGCAGCAGGAAAACAGGTGATCGTGCTGATCCCGGAGATTGCGCTGACCTACCAGACGGTGAGCCGTTTTACAGCCGTTTCGGCCGCCGTATCTGTGTTATGCATTCCAGGCTTCTGCCGGAGAAAAGTGTGACCAGTTTGAGCGGGCCAGAAATGGAGAGACGGATATTATGATCGGTGCCAGATCGGCGCTTTTACGCCGTCTTGGACTCATCATCATCGATGAGGAGCATGAGGGTGCTTATAAGAGTGAGACGTCGCCGCGCTACCATGCAAGAGATGTGGCTGAAAAACTGGCCGCGCTAAGCGGCGCGGCTCTGGTGATGGGCTCCGCCACGCCATCGGTGGAGGCCTACGCAAAAGCGGAAGCCGGAATTTACCGCCTGTTTACGCTGACAAAGCGGGCAAAGGCGGGAAGTGAGATGGCGGCGGTGGAGGTTGTGGATCTGCGAAAGGAGATGGAGACCGGCAACAAATCCATATTCAGTGTGCGTCTGCAGGAGCTGATCAGGGACCGGTTGGAGAAAAAGGAGCAGATCATGCTGTTTATCAACCGGAGGGGCTATTCCAGCTTTGTTTCCTGCAGAAGCTGCGGTGAGGCGGTAAAATGCCCGCACTGCGATGTGTCTCTGACGCTGCATAACCACCAGAGACTAGTGTGTCATTACTGCGGTTATCAGATTCCCATGCCGAAGCTGTGCCCGCACTGCGGGTCTCCGTATCTGGCGGGATTTGGTATCGGCACCCAGAAGATTGAGGAGATGGCAGTTCAGATGTTTCCCCAGGCGAAAATTCTGCGGATGGATTTGGATACTACTCGAGAAAGGGCGGCCATGAGAAGATTCTGTCGGCATTTGCAAAGGGCAAGGCAGATATCCTGATCGGCACGCAGATGATTGTAAAAGGGCATGATTTTCCGGGAGTGACCCTGGTGGGCGTGCTGGCGGCAGATGTGTCGCTGTATGCGCCGGATTTTGCGGCAGCGGAGCGGACGTTTGAGCTTCTGGTTCAGGCAGCAGGCCGTGCGGGCCGCGGGAGACAGGCAGGGACAGCGCTGATCCAGACCTATATGCCGGAGCATTATAGCATCCAGACAGCGGCGGCCCAGGATTATGGGGCCTTTTACCGTCAGGAGATGGGGTACCGGAGGCTGATGCATTATCCTCCGGCCTGCCATATGCTGTGCATGCAGGTGGCAGGAGAAAATGAGGAGCTTATGAGCCGGATCATGGATGCCATCGCGGGATCCGTGCAGAAACATTTCGGGGAAACAGCCGAGATCATCGGTCCGGTCCCGGCACCCGTATACAAAGTTCATGATATCTACAGAAAAATTTTATATATGAAACACGAAAACTATGATATACTAATAAAAATCCAGAAGTATGTCAAAATGCGCTGGGACGAGACAGAAAGCTGCAAAAAGCTGACGCTCCAGTGTGATTTCATATAAATGCGATACAGAAAGGACGAAGAATAATGGCAATCAGACAGGTAAGAACCATCGGAGATGATATTTTAAGAAAGGAATGCAAACCGGTCAAGGAGATCACCCCGCGTATCGCGGAGCTGATCGAAGACATGTTGAGACCATGTATGAGGCAAACGGCGTGGGCCTGGCAGCACCGCAGGTGGGCGTATTAAAGCAGATCGTGGTCATGGATGTAGATGACGGCAACCAGTATGTGCTCATCAATCCTGAAATTATTGAGCAGAGCGGAAGCCAGACCGGTCAGGAGGGGTGCCTTAGCGTACCGGGCAAGGCTGGCATGGTAACCCGCCCGAATCACGTGGTTGTCCGGGCTTACGATGAAAATATGGAGCAGTTTGAGTTAGAGGGCGAGGAGCTGTTAGCCCGCTGCATCTGTCATGAGTGCGCGCATCTTCACGGCCAGCTCTATGTAGACTTAGTAGAGGGCGAACTGATGGATACCACAGCAGAACCGGAGGAAGAATAAGCCTATGAGAATCATATTTATGGGAACACCGGATTTTTCGGTGCCGACATTAGAAGCCCTGGTGGCTTCGGAGCAGGAGGTCGGTGCAGTAGTCACTCAGCCGGATAAGCCTAAGGGACGGGGCAAGGAGATCCATATGTCTCCGGTCAAAGAGTGTGCCTTAAAGCACAATATTCCGGTTTATCAGCCGGTGCGCGCAAGGGATGAAGCCTTTGTGGGGGAGATGCGCACGTTAAAACCAGACGCTATGGTGGTCATCGCCTTTGGTCAGATTCTGCCAAAGAGTCTGTTAGACCTGCCAAAATACGGATGTGTGAACATCCACGCGTCCCTGCTTCCAAAGTACCGCGGCGCAGCCCCGATCCAGTGGGCTGTCATCAACGGTGATGAAGAGACCGGCGTTACCACCATGATGATGGATGTGGAGATGGATACAGGCGATATGCTGGAGAAAACTGTGATAAAACTGAATCCGGATGAGACCGGCGGAAGCCTGTTTGACCGGTTAAGCCTTCTGGGTGGAGATCTGATCCTTTCGACCTTAAGCAAGCTGGAAAAGGGAGAAATCACCCCGCAGCCGCAGGATCACGCCCAGGCAACCTATGTAAAGAAAATTTCCAAATCCATGGGTGACATTGACTGGACCATGGACGCGGTTTCCATTGAGCGTCTGGTGCGCGGCTTAAATCCGTGGCCCAGCGCATTTACCAGATGGAACGGCAAAATGTTAAAAATCTGGGAGGCTACGGTGCTTCCGGATCTGGAAAAGAAAAGCTCCCTGCGGCAGCGTCATCAGCGCCAGCGATGAGGGCTTAAAGATCCAGACCGGAAACGGCGTATTATGCGTCACCAGCCTTCAGTTAGAAGGAAAGAAGCGGATGGATACCGCGGCATTCCTCCGGGGATACCAGGTAGAGACCGGATGCATCATGGAAAGGAGTGAGTAGTCATGTACGGTGGCTATGGTTATTACGGGCTTGGTTACAGCCTGTTTGATCCGACAATGATCCTTGTATATATCGGTGCCCTGTTATCTCTGTGGGCATCCTCCAAAGTGAACAGTACATTCCAGCGCTATTCCCGCGTGCGCAGCATGACCGGGATGACCGGCGCGGAAGCGGCAAAACGCCTTTTACAGTCCCAGGGCATTTACGATGTGACTGTCCAGCCTGTGCGGGGACAGCTCACGGACCACTATGACCCGCGGACCAAAACCGTAAACTTATCGGAGTCTGTTTATGGAAGCACTTCCATTGCGGCAGTGGGTGTGGCGGCTCATGAGTGCGGGCATGCCATTCAGGATAATGTAGGCTACGCGCCTCTTCGCCTGCGCTCTGCGTTTGTGCCGATCGCAAACTTGGAAGCAAAATTTCCTGCCCCTCATCATCCTGGGCTTTTTATCGGACTGACTCCGTTCATTGAGATTGGCATCTGGATGTTTGTGCTGGCTGTGTTATTCCAGATCATCACCCTGCCGGTAGAGCTCAATGCTTCCTCCCGTGCGGTGCATCTGGTAGATAGTCTTGGCATTCTTCAGGAGATGAGGTGGATGGCACCAGAAGGTGCTGGGGCAGCAGCCCTGACCTATGTGGCAGCAGCGGCCGCTTCCATTTTACAGCTTGCGCGGCTGATCATCCTGTTTGGAGGACGCAGACGAAATGACTAAGCAGAACGGCCCGACCAAAGAGCGGGAACTGATCCTGGATATCCTTCTTGGAAATCCTGGAATATGGCGGTTACAGCCATGTGGTATTAAAAAAAGCACTGGATAAGCATCAGTATCTGGAAAAGCAGAACCGTGCGTTTATTACAAGAGTCGCGGAAGGAACCCTTGAATATCTTCTGACCATCGATGCGGTGATTGACCAGTGTTCTAAAACAAAAGTAAAGAAAATGAAGCCGGTGATCCGTACCATTCTTCGGATGTCTGTATACCAGATCTTAAAGATGGACCGGATCCCGGACAGCGCGGTATGTGATGAGGCTGTGAAGCTTGCGGTAAAACGGAAGTTCCACGGCCTGAAAGGCTTTGTAAACGGAGTGCTTCGCACCATTTCCAGAGAAAAAGAAACCTTTTTGTTCACCGACTGGTCCCGGAAATATTCCATGCCGGACTGGATCATAGAATTGTGGAAACAGCAGTATCCGGCAGAGACAGTAGAGCGTATGCTGCAGGCTTTCCTAGAGGAGCGACCTACTTCTGTGCGCTGCAATCTGGACCGAGCTTCCATGGAAGAGATTCTTCACAGTCTGGAACAGGATCATGTCACGGTACAGAAAAATCCGCTGGCCGACCATGCCCTTCTTCTTTCCGGCTATGATTATCTGGATGCCGTTGCGGCATTCCGGAATGGCTGGATCACGGTTCAGGATGTAAGCCCTCCTTTGTGGGGAGGCGGCAGATCCGAAGCCGGGAGATGTGGTTCTGGATGTGTGCGGCGCCCCGGGCGGAAAGAGCCTGCACATCGCGGATAAGCTTGCTGGCACCGGACAGGTCGTTGTCCGACTTAACAGAAAATAAGATCCTGCTGGTGGAGGATAACATCCGCCGGACCGGATTTACCAATATCCGGGCAGAGGTGTGGGATGCGCTGGAAGAAGATCCGTCCTGGGAAAAACAGGCGGATATCGTCATTGCGGATCTTCCGTGCTCCGGTCTTGGCATCATTGGCAAGAAGCCGGACATCAAGTATCAGGTGACAAAAGAAGATTTAGAAGATCTGGCAGATCTCCAGAAGGACATTCTGTCTGTAGTCTGGAACTATGTAAAGCCAGGCGGAAAGCTCATTTACAGCACCTGCACCATTGATCATCTGGAAAATGAAGACCAGAGAAACTGGATTCTGGAAACACTTCCATTTGAGCCGGTGAGCATTGAGGGGCGTTTGGCAGCCAGGTGGCAGAAGAAACCATGAAAGATGGTTATGTCCAGCTTCTGCCGGGCAGATACCCATGTGATGGGTTCTTTATCTCCGCATTCCGGAGAAAGGAGTAGAAGTTACGATTATGGAAAAGCAAGACATCAAATCCCTGACTCTGGAGGAACTGACTGAGGCCATCCGCCAGATGGGAGATAAGCCCTTCCGGGCAAAGCAGATTTACCAGTGGCTTCATCAGAAGCTGGTGGCAGATTTTGATGAGATGAGCAATCTCTCCCGCTTCGCGAAAAGTTGAAAGAGCAGTTTGTCCTCACGGCGCTGTACCCGGCAGATGTGAAGATATCCCAGATCGACGGCACCCGGAAATATCTGTTCCGCTTGGCAGACGGCAATGTGATCGAGAGTGTGTGGATGCAGTACCATCACGGAAACAGTGTCTGTATTTCCTCGCAGGTGGGCTGCCGCATGGCTGCCGTTTCTGTGCGTCCACCCTGGATGGACTGGAGCGGAACCTGACACCGGCAGAGATGCTGGACCAGATTTACCGCATCCAGACTTTGACGGGGAGCGGGTATCCAACATTGTCATTATGGGCTCTGGAGAGCCGCTTGACAATTACGACAATG
>SCPO01001105.1_pt1 | contig 35701 bp, 54 predicted proteins | sample 6106821 | NCBI WGS metagenome assembly SCPO01 (sample SAMN10720448, study PRJNA508395) | human gut metagenome | isolation source: Participant 2 stool, 0 month | host: Homo sapiens | collected 2017 | reverse complement strand
ATGATTTGGGCACTGTCTCAACAGCCCGCCCGGCGAAATTGTAGTACTGGTGAAGATACCAGTTACCCGCAACTAGACGGAAAGACCCCATGGAGCTTTACTGTAGCCTAATATTGGGTTTCGGTGTTGCATGCACAGGATAGATGGGACACGGAAGCAGGTGCTTTGGCGCTGGAGTGGCCGTTGGGATACCATCCTTGCGATATTGAATTCTAACCTGCGCCTTTGAATCAAGGCGGGGGACATTGTTAGGTGGGCAGTTTGACTGGGGCGGTCGCCTCCTAAAGAGTAACGGAGGCGTTCAGGTTCGCTCAGCTGAACGGAAATCAAGCAAAGAGTGCAAACGCAGAAGCGAGCCTAACTGCGAGACTGACGGGTCGAGCAGTAACGAAAGTTGAGTTAGTGGTGGTATGTGAGTGGAAATGCCATCGCTCAACGGATAAAAGTTACCCTGGGGATAACAGGCTGATCTCCCCAAGAGTCCACATCGACGGGAGGTTTGGCACCTCGATGTCGGCTCATCGCATCCTGGGGCTGTATTCGGTCCCAAGGGTTTGGCTGTTCGCCAATTAAAGCGGTACGCGAGCTGGGTTCAGAACGTCGTGAGACAGTTCGGTCCCTATCTGCCGTGGGCGCAGGATATTTGATGGGAGCTGTTCCTAGTACGAGAGGACCGAGCGGACGTACCTCTGCACCAGTTGTTCTGCCAAGGGCATCGCTGGGTAGCTATGTACGGAATGGATAAACGCTGAAAGCATCTAAGCGTGAAGCCGACCCAAAGATAAGATATCCCATTGTTTCAAACAAGTAAGACCCCTGAAGACTACAAGGTTGATAGGCACGATGTGTAAGTGGAGCGATCCATTCAGCAAGCGTGTACTAATAGGTCGAGGGCTTGACCACAATTCGCTTGAGACTCTGAGAGTCAACGAAAATGTAAGCAGTGATTATTCAGTTTTGAAGGCACGTCCTTCTAAGAAACACTGGACAAAGTACAACAAACATGTTATACTGGTTCAGTCAGATCGGTCGGTGTCGATGACGGCGAGGCCCCACCTGTTCCCATACCGAACACAGAAGTTAAGCTCGCTTGTGCCGAAGATAGTTCGCTGGAAACGGCGCGTGAAAATAGGTAGTCGCCGACTTTATATGGCCCGTTGGTCAAGCGGTTAAGACAGAGGCCTCTCACGCCTTTAACATCGGTTCGATTCCGGTACGGGTCATATTTGCACCTCTAGCTCAGTTGGTAGAGCAACTGACTCTTAATCAGTGGGCCCAGGGTTCGAGTCCCTGGAGGTGCACCACAACAACAAAATCCGAACTTTTTCCAATAGGAGAAGGGTTCGGATTTTTTGTTTCTTTGAAAACAAAATGAATCCCTTGCTTCCATCGAAAACGTCCTAGACCTTATCACAAAAAGCACGACAGACCACGGTAAGAGTGCCGTAAGGCAGAAAGGACACGAATATGAAGTACGATGAAAGAACCTGCAAATTCAACATGGGCACCGGATGCGTGAAACTGCTGCTCCGGGATGGGAGAAAAATTTCCATTGACTGTACCGGGGTTGAGGATGCACTGGATGACCATGGCGCAGCAGACGGAACTGGACTACCTTATCTACAATGACCCACTGGGCTATGCGGATTTGATTCTGAACGGCGACCCGAAGGAATATTTGAAGAATGTGGCTGGAAGCCATGGGCTAGAAGATTAAGGGCAAAACAAAAAACAGGGTGCGCCCCTGAATAGGACGCACCCTGCCAAAGACCACATGCGATAGCGATATGTACAGCAGGGCGTTCCCGTCGGGAACGCTCTGTTTTCTTTGCTGGTGGTGTGATGAGCTTGTTCCGCCTGCCACGCAGCGAAATCGCGCTGGCCTTCCTCGCTGTTCCAGTAGGCAAGGATGGCCGGGTAGAATGCCCGCGCCAGACGGTCAATGATCGGGATAAGGGGAAGTATTTGTAGACTTTTTCTTTTGTTCAAACGCACGTTCCTTTGACTGTCCCACCGTGGCAAATTCGGGCGAGAAAATCAAAGTTCCAATTTTTATCAGGCGCAAGGGCGCGGAAGTTTTCCACCCTGCACTTGCGGCTGGTGGCTTGTTGATGGCTTACAAGTGCCTGTCGTTATGCGATTTCTTTATCGTTCAGCATTTCTTCAAACTGTGCCATATACGCTTTGTGCTGCTTGAGGATTTTTAGCGTTTCAGTTTTGGCGTAGGAATCGTCCGGCAGCTTAGGCAAGTATCTCATCAAAAAATCAAAGTCCTGCTGAATCCGCCGGACAGCGACTTCCAGCGCTGAGTAGTTGATTCCAGAGTAGTGTGAGTAGCTCGACTGCGGAGCCGAACGGTCTTCTGGGTGCAGAATCTCGTGCACGATTTGCTTGCGGTTCGGAAAAATCACTCTGGCTAGGCGGTGCATATCGGCATCACGGACTTTGAATTGCCCGGACAGGATTTTCTTTTGTACCGGGCATCATCTGCTCCATGATCTCTACGCCCCGCATGAACTTTTCAGAACGGACAACGTAGGATTCGCTGACGTTGTTCCGCTCGGCGATCTGCTTGCGGATGCTCACCTCTGCGGTTTTCTTGGCAGCAGCCGTATACTGGTTGCATTGTTTCCACCGGGCTTCCGATGCTCCACACTGTACTGTTTTCCAATGAGGAACTTCTGCTCCGGCGTGAGATTACGCCGCCCCAGTTGATTTTGCAGATCCAAGCGAGGGCTTTTCTCTGCTTTCAAACGGAGCGGCATGGTGGAGAAAGAGATTTCGGGATGTTCCTGAACGATTTCATAACGGTTGTGACCATCAACAAGGGTATTACCCCAGACAATCAAAGGAGAAATCAGCTTGCCCTCTTTGAGGATGTTTTCTTCAAGCTGCTTAAATTCATCATCGGTCAGCGGCGGAATCTGGGACTGGAACTCCGGGTCGATTTTCAGATTGATCATACGCACACTCCTTTATCTCCTGCTGAGCCTGATCTTCCTCCCGAAAAAAGGACGCAACATTCTGCTTTGCGGTTTTCAGCTTGAGCAGTTCTTCTTTCTTTTGTACTGCTCGTAGAACTTTGCCTTTCGGATGCCAGCTGCGCATACTCGGCTTCCAGCTTTTCGGGCTGGGCAGCTTGGTGAGGTCATTTGCCTTGAAATAGGCTGCTGCCGCCCGGTACGCTGTCAACTCTGCACGGTGTTGTTCTCAAAGGCCGCGGGTCGATTAGCGGCCTTTAACTGCTGTACGATACCCTTGGCGCTGGTATAGGCTGCGACATGATAGCGCAGCTCTTTGTTGGTTTTCATGGGGCCTTCGAGGTCTTTCACCACCGCCAGCGAATCGTGATACTTCCAGTTCGGCGATGCGCTGGTTCAGGCGTCCTCATCGGTCAAGCCCTTTTCTTGCAGAAGCAGCAGGGTCTGCGCCATGGCTTTGAGGTTGTACTTTTTGCCCAACGCTCATAGCCTGTGCCCTTGCCCGCTGCCAGCTTTGCCTGAATGTCAATCAGCTTTCCAATCTTGTCGGGTTTCAGTGTAACCGTGCGCTTGCGCTCGGCGTTTGCCTGCAATGCGGTAAGCACTGCTTCCTTTGTCGAACTTGTCACCGAGATGTTTCGCTCGGATGAACTTCGTTCTGCCGGAAGGTAGATAACTAAATTGTCCACGACTTTCCTTGACGGTGATGCCGTACTGCCGCATGAGCTTGTCAAAAAAATCTTCAAGATTCGTGGAATGGTACAGCACAGACGAGATTTGTTTCCGCAAAATATCTTCACGGTTTCAAACTTCTTCTGCTTGGGCTTCTGTCCAGCTGCGGTAAGGGCTGCGTTCGCACGGTCAAGTTTCATTTGTCCGCGTCGCCTTGTCCAATACTCGGCCTCGCTCACGCGCTCTTTCGAGCCGTTGAGTAGGTCAATCTGGTACAGTCCAGCACTCTCACACATTTCCATGACCTCGACACGCAGGTGCCGCATGGTCTGGGCGGTGCTGGAGTGCTTCAAACCCTCGCACCAGTCGCGGGACTTCTGCATATAAGGCTTGCGTTCCACCTCGCGTGTTCGGATGCTGCCAATCACGATGTGAACATGGATATTTCCCGAATGGTTGTGTCCATCCGGGTGCGTACATACGATAGCAGGATGACCGGGAAGTTTCTTCGCAGAATTTCAGGCCAAGCGCCTGCGCCTTTTCCATAGTCAATCCGTTGTCGACTGCATCGTGGGTCAAAGCTGATGATATATTGATGGCTCTTAATATCATCACGCTGGGTGTTCTTGCCGTACTTGGTTTGCCTGCAAACAAGCCGTTGCAAACGAGAAATCGCCACACTCAAGCGTATCGAGGATGTACGATTCTCGCAGCTTCGGTCTGCCTTGTTCATCCAGAAGTTGCTTTCCGGTGAACTCGTCATGCTGGTAAACCAGATAGACTTCAATGGCGGAGTAGTCCGAGTTTTTAGAGCTGATATGCTTGAGCGTTGCCATACAGTTCACCTAGAACTTTCTCGGCGTTCAGCCGGAACGCAGTCAGGTCTGCAAGTTCGTCAAGAATTTTCGCTCGTATCTGCTCGGTGTCTGCACCGCCAGAATTGAAGTGCCTTGCAAGTTGGTTCAGGTTTCCGCCCACCTTGCTGCACTGGAGCAAGCAGCGTGGAAACAGCGGTCAGTGTTTCTTCTCCGCTGTTCGCAACGATAATCTTTTCTCAATTTTACGTTGTGAAGTGCGCGGCGAATGAGAGTGGAGAGGAGAGATTTAAGAGTTTTGCGGTATGTTCGAGTTCCATTTTTCGATTTCCGTTACTCGAAACTTGATGAAGCGCGTTTTGTTGTTCGGCGTGTCGTGGTGCTGGGTCGTGCTGGGGATGCGATGTTTTCTTCTTCTGCATTGTACCTCCTGTTCGTTCGATAACTCCTCGGTGAAGTTATGGAAACACGACACGCCGTTGCTGTTCGCGCTGCAGGGCGCGAACTATGAGCAGGGTTTGGGGCAGGCACGCCCTAACAAGATCACTTTGAAAACTCGCAAGAGTTTGAAAGTGAAGTCCTGGTGGAACACAAAATTTTCAAGAATTGAAAATTTGTGGCCACGGGACGGTTCTTCCCTCCACCGCTGCGCTCAAAACGCTCTATCAACAAATGTTTCCGAATTGTTAAGGTGCAAAAATAAGTAGAGGGATTCTGCTCATGTATGTGAATCACCGTTTGCTCCGAACGAAGTTCCTGCCCCTGTTTGTGCAGCAGCGTTGACGAAAAGTCGGTATCACGTTCGGACAGCTCATGAAATTGTCAAGGTGCGTTTCCCGTAAAAAAAATACCGCCCATGCAGCATAGCGATGGATTTTGTCGGGTGAAGTAAGCGGCAAAATGAATCGGGTGTGTTGCGGGGCGGTAAAATCTTCATGGAGAATAAACCCTCAACGTGCAGTCATTCGTGGCTAACACGGCGGGATTTGCGATAGAAGTATCATGGATTGTGCGGTGTGTCAAGATGTTTTGCAAAATTTATTGAGGTAAAGTGGTGAAAGTATGACACATTATAAAACACACCAGTTCGGTATGGCAAGGACGGGCGTGTTCTCTTAGGAGAAGAACATGTAGAAGGTATGCATGGTATGGTTTAGGAGAAAAGTTGGAAAATATCAAAGGATTTCGAGGAGGGTGCTTTTAATTCAGGTGCCGCCAGAGGGTAGACCGGCTGATGCCCAGCTGTTTGGCGGCAAGGGTCTGATTGCCGCCGCAGTCGGAGAGAGTCTGGTTGATGGCAGCAGAGATGATCTGTTCCAGCGTTTTTCCGGAGAAGGATTCTCCGCTGAGGGCGGCCTCCGCATGATGGAGCGTCCGCTCCTTCAGAACACTTCGGTCACGGAGTCGTTCAGGATATAGGAAGAGGACGCCAGTGCCGCCAGCTCGCTCAGCACCGCCTTGAACTCGGTGAAGTTGTCCGGCCAGCTGTAATGGATCAGCTGATCCATGGCATTGGGCGCCAGGCCGATGATCTGCTTGCCCAGGAGGCGTTCAGGCTGTTCAGATAGAGGTTGGCCAGCGACGGGATCTCGTCGGCACGGGAGCGCAGCGGGATGACCGACAGCCCGACGCAGCCCATCTCGGCGGAAAAGCTCTGGATGGCGGGAGGTGGGACGTTCTGCGGGGAAACGATGCAGGAGAAGATCAGGAACACCCGTGTTTTCAGCGAGATCTGGTTGGAGTAATAGAGCAGTTCCTGCAGATTGCGGTAGGCCAGCTTGCCGATATCCTGAAAATAAAGGGTGATGTGGTTTTCCAGCAGGGGAGAGGAAGGGGAGTTGAACAGGAACTCCCAGCCCTTTTCGTTCAGGGTGGTGCAGTTGATGACCACAAAGGGATTCTGTAGGGGCTGTTCAGGTACAGCGCCTTGGCAATCTGCTGCTTGCCGGTGCCCGGCTCGCCCAGGATCAGCACCGGCTGAGCCGTGGCCGCCAGCGCCGAGAGCCGCTTTTCCAGCGGACGGATGGCACCGCTGATGCTCAGAAAGCTATCCTGGAACAGGTGCTGCACCTCGTTGTGCTCATACAGGTAAATGCCCGCGTTGATGGACTTGCGGGAGAGGATGGTCTGGGTATAGCAGAACACATAGAACGGCTCATTGGCAAAGGTCATGGCCTGCGCGGTGACCCGCAGGTAGGTCAGCTCATCGGTGTACAGGAACTGCCGCACTGCCCCGGAACCAAGATCGCCGATGCGCTGGACGAAATAATCCCGGATCTTTTCCGGGACGGAGTCCTCGGTGGTATAGCACAGTTCCTTCTGGCGGTTGAACACCAGAACGTTCCCCCGGGACTGCCGCACGGCGTTCTGCAGAAACGCGATCTTCCGGCGCATCCGGCGGTATTCTTTGGCGATATCCACCGCGTGCTCAAAGGCGGCGTGCAGGCTTTCTGCGCCGCTGGTGATGAGAAAGGCGCTGTATCCCAGCTCCCGGGCGACGCTGTGGGTGACATTGTCGCAGATGACCATGCTGTAGCCGCCCAGCTTCAGCCGCTCCAGCGCCGAGCGCACCTCGGCCTCACTGTGAACGGTGACGATGTCCGTGTTGAAGCGCAGCAGGTCACACAGCGTATGGGCCGGCCCCGTGATGCTGGAAAGCCCACGATGGCATACAGACTGTTGTAGTTCTCGGCCATTTTGATGGCGCGCAGGATGTCGTAAACCGAAAAGGTGATCTCGACCACCGGCAGGGTCGTTTCTTTCTTCAGCAGTTCTGCGGTGCCGCCGCGGGAGATCACAACGTCGTAATTCTCTTTGGAAAGCGCTGCGCGATCTTGACGCCCTCCTCCAGGTCGCCGGTGTACGCTTCAAAGCGCACCGCGAAACTCTTCCCGCGCCACGCGCTCCATGGCGGCACGGATGCTCTCAAAGGGCGCGATCCCTAAAATGCGAATCTCTTCCAAGCAGATCCCTCCTCACGATGGGAAAAACAGCAGCTTTGCCCAATGCGTTCCAAAACGGAACGAGATGGGAGCTTTCCGAATAAAATTGTAACATAATGCAACGATGCACGCCAGACGGAAAAGCGGAAACGTTCTAAAATGAAACGATTTTGGCGAACAAAATTTGACAAAAATAAAAATCGTTTCATAATGACACAAACAGAAATTGAGAACCGCCCGGCTTTTGGCTATAATAGGGCCACCGAAGCAAAGAAAAGGCAAGCAAAGAGAGCGGTGAATCAGCAATGTTTACACTTTTGATATTGGCAGATGACTTTACGGGAGCGCTGGACACCGGAGTGCAGATCTCGAAGACCGGTGCCAGAACGGTGGTGCTGACCGATCCCCATGCAGACCTTGAACGCTTTGCCGATGAAACGGAAGTCTTGGTGATCGATGCGGAAACGCGCCACATCCCCGCAGCAGGCAAAGGCGTGCGTGGCCTCCATCGCCCGGCGGGCATTCGCCATGAAGGTGCCCTGCATTTATAAAAGACAGACTCCGCGCTCCGGGGCAACATCGGAGCCGAGCTGGAAGCGGTGGCGGAGGAAAGCCCGGACGGGCAGCTGTTCTTCGTACCGGCCTTCCCCAGATGAACCGGACCACGGAGCATGGGCAGCAGCTCATTGAAGGAATGCCGGTAGCCCAGAGCGTGTTCGGGCAGGATCCCTTCGAGCCGGTGCGGAACTCCGATGTGGCAGCCATCATTGCAGAGCAGAGCGGGCTGCCCACCGTTACGGCGGTGCCGGGAGAACCCATCCGGCTGAAAGGCCGGGCATCCAGATCTGCGATGCAAAGTCGGTGGAAGACATCCGCAGGACCGGCGAAGTGCTCCGGCAGAACGGAAAGCTGAGGGCGCTGGCCGGATGCGCAGGCTTCGCGGCCATCCTGCCCGGTCTGCTGGGTCTGGAACGGACCGGGGCAGCCCGGCAGCCCCGGTTGGACAAGCGGCTGCTGGTGATCTGCGGAAGCGTGAATCCCATCACCCTCTCCCAGCTGGACGAAGCCGAACAGAACGGCTTCCTCCGCCTGCGGCTGACCCCGGAAGAGAAGCTGGAGGATCACTACTGGGAGACCCCGGCGGGCAGAGAAAAGCTGAAAGCCATGGCCGAGGCGGTGAGCCGGAGTGACTGCATCATCATCGATACCAACGATGCCGACGGGAACCGCTCCACACGGCGGTACGCCGAACAGCGGCAGATGAAGGTGGAAGAGATGCGGCAGCGCATCGCGGACTCCATCGGCCGGACGGCAAAATACCTGATCGAAGCGGATGGGAGCGGGCGGCACCTGCCGCACCCTGATGATCACGGGCGGCGATGTGCTGATCCAGACCATGGGCGAACTTGGCGTGGCGGAGCTTCATCCCATCTGTGAGATGGATCCGGGCGTTGTCCTTTCCAGCTTTACCTGCAGGGGACAAAACGATATGTACTTTCCAAGTCCGGAGGGTTTGGCCCCAGCGACCAGCTCCTGCGGATCCTGAACAAACTGAATCGAACCATCGAGGAATGAACCAAAGCAAGGAGGACAAGACAATGCTGAAGCAGTACACATTGAGAATGCCGGGTGCGGTGTTCGGAGGCGAGAACAGCCTGGACAATCTGACCAACCTGGTCAAGGACACCGCAAAGGTGGCCGTGTTCACCGATAAGGGCATCGAAGCCACCGGTCTGGCGGATCTGGTCACGGCGAAGATCGGGCAGGCCGGCAAAGAATATGTCGTGTTCGATGAGCTGCCCGCAGAACCTTCCTACCAGCAGGCACAGGCCGCCATCGACGCCTTCAAGGCATCGGGTGCGGACTTCATCGTGGCTGTGGGCGGCGGTTCCGTGATGGATATCGCAAAGCTGGCTTCGCTGCTCAAAACTGATGAATACGGCGTCAAGGAACTGTTGGACACCCCGCTGCGGGCACACAAGTGTGTTCCGACCCTGATGATCCCCACCACCGCCGGCACCGGCGCCGAGGCCACCCCAACGCCATCGTGGCGGTGCCGGAAAAGGAAGTCAAGATCGGCATCGTCAATCCGGAAATGATCGCGGATTACGTCATCCTCGACCCGATCATGATCAAGAAGCTGCCCCGCAAGATCGCGGCTTCCACCGGTGTGGACGCCCTATGCCACGCCATTGAGTGCTGGACCAGCAACAAGGCGAACGCCTTCAGCGATATGTATGCCATGTGGGCACTGGATCTGATCCTGAACAACATCGAAAAGCCTGCGATGATCCCGAAGCCGTGCAGGCCAAGATCAATATGCAGACCGCAAGCTTCTACGCCGGCGTGGCCATCACAGCCTCCGGCACCACCGCCGTCCACGCCCTGAGCTACCCCATGGGCGGCAAGTACCATGTGGCCCATGGCGTTGCAAACGCCATCCTGCTGGTGCCCGTCATGCGCTTCAATGAGAGCGTCTGCCGCGAAAAGTTCGCCGAAGCGTATGACCGCTGCGTCCACGGCGAAAGACCTGCACCACCGTGGAAGAGAAGAGCGCATATATCCTCCGCTGGCTGGAAGAGATCGTCAAGCATCTGGACATCCCCACCAGCTACAAGGGCTTCGGCGTGAAGCCCGAAGATCTGGACGGCCTGGTGGAGGCCGGAATGCAGCAGCAGCGTCTGCTGGTGAACAATATGCGCCCTGTGACGGCAGAGGACGCACGGAACATTTACCTGGAAGTTATTTGAACCGCGTGAGAATAAAAATCAGAGCAGAAAAGGAGAAAACGATTATGAAGAACGTTCCTATGAAGGCATCATCACCCCATCCTGACCCCCATGAACCCCGATGAGACCGTCAATCTGGAAGTCCTCCGCCAGCAGATCGAGCGCCTGATCGAGGGCGGCGTCCACGGCATCTTCCCCATCGGCACCAACGGCGAGGCCTATGCGCTGTCCTTCGACGAGAAGCTGGCCATCATTGAGACCTGCGTGGATCAGGTCAAGGGCCGCGTCCCCGTTTACGCAGGCACCGGCTGCATCACCACCCGCGAGACCATCGAGCTGAGCAAGCGCGCTGCCGATCTGGGCGCCGACATCCTGTCCATCATCACCCCAGCTTCGCCGTGGCTTCTCAGAAAGAGATGTACGACCACTACGTTGAGGTGGCAAAGCACGTGGATGTTCCCATCGTGCTATACAACATCCCGCCCGCACCGGCAACAAGCTGCTGCCTGAGACCGTCGCCAAGCGGGCAAAGGACGTTGACGTCATCATGGGCGCCAAGGACTCCAGCGGCGACTGGGACAACCTGCAGGCTTATATCCGCCTGACCCAGGATCTGGACAAGGGCTTCAAGGTCCTGTCCGGCAACGATTCCCTGATTCTGAAGTCCCTGCAGGCCGGCGGTGCCGGCGGCATTGCAGGCTGCTCCAACGTCTACCCCACGTCCTGTCCTCCATCTACAACCTGTTCGTGGAAGGCAAGATCGAGGAAGCACAGGCTGCACAGGACTCCATTGCAAGCTTCCGTGCTGTGTTCAAGTACGGCAACCCCAACACCGTGGTCAAGAGGCTGCTGCCCTGCTGGGCAACCCGGTGGGCGAATGCCGCCGTCCCTTCTCTTACCTGAGCGAAGAGGGCACCGAGGCCCTGCGCAAGGTGCTGGAAGAGAACAAGGCAAAGGGCATGGCCTGATTTCAGAAACAGGAGGGAATGAGAATGGAGCGTCCTATCGTTGGTATTTCTATGGGCGACCCTTCGGCAACGGACCGGAGATCACCGTGAAGGCACTGAACGATCCGGAGGTCTACAAGACCTGCCGACCGCTGGTGGTGGGGATCGCTCCTGCATGGAATATGCACTGGCCGTGTCCAGAAGGTCAACGGCATCGACCTGAAGCTGAATCTGGTGGAAAGCCCGCACAGGGCCGCTACGAGTACGGCACCATCGACCTGATCGACCTGGGCATCGTACCCAAAGACAAGATCCCCGATACCCTGGCGGAGGATCCGCCCAAACCTTTGATGTAGGCCCCTGCGCACTGGGCGGTGAGGCTGCATTCCAGTACGTTGTCAAGGTCATCGACCTGGCCATGAAGAAAGAGATCCAGGCCACCGTGACCAACGCCCTGAGCAAGGAAGCCATCAACATGGCAGGCCACCACTATTCCGGCCACACCGAAATCTACGCCGAATACACCGGCACCAAGAAGTACGCCATGATGTTGGCCCACCACGATTTCCGGGTGGTCCACGTTTCCACCCATGTATCGCTGCGGGAAGCCTGTGACCGGGTGAAGAAAGCCCGCGTGCTGGAGGTCATTGAGATCGCCGATCAGGTCTGCAGGGATATGGGCATCGAACACCCGAAAGTGGCGGTGGCAGGCCTGAACCCCACTGCGGCGAGAACGGGCTGTTCGGCCGTGAGGAGATCGAAGAGATCAAACCCGCCATCGACGCCGCCAAGGCCGAGGGCATCGACGCCATCGGCCCCTGCCCCCCGGACAGCGTGTTCAGCCAGGCCATTGGCGGCTGGTACGATATCGTGGTGGTCATGTACCACGATCAGGGCCACATTCCCATCAAGACCGTCGGCTTTGTGTATGACCGCGAGAAGCAGTCCTGGAAGGCCGTGGAAGGCGTGAACATCACGCTGGGCCTCCCCATCGTCCGCGTCAGTGTGGACCATGGCACAGGCTATGCGCTGGCAGGCACCGGCACCAGCAACGAGCTGAGCCTGGTGAACTCCATCGCATACGCCGCAAGCTTCGGAAAAACAGGACCTGAAGGAGAAGCACTATGAAATTTGTTATGACGCAGTCGATCTGCCCGGAAGGCATTGAAAAGCTGAAGGCTGACACCAACGGCCAGGTCGAGATCATTGCAGAAGATAATCCGGACCCCAACAATTACCTGGACGACATGAAGGACGCAGATGCCCTGATCGTCCGCATCGCAAAGTGCGATGCCCACGCCATTGAGAACAGCCACAACCTGAAGGTCATCGGCCGCACCGGTGTGGGCTACGACTCGGTGGACGTGAAGAAAGCCACCGAGCTGGGCATCCCCGTGGTCATCACCCGGGTGCCAACAACCGCAGCGTGGCAGAACACGCCGTGGCTATGATGTTCGCCCTCTCCAAGAACCTCTACGAGGGACAGGTGGAGACCAAGAAGGGCAACTGGGAGATCCGCGGTGCCCACAAGGCCTTTGAGCTGGAAGGCAAGACCGTGGGCGCCATCGGCCTGGGTGCCATTGGCCGCGAGACCGCAAAATCTGCCAGGGCGTGGGCATGAAAGTGGCTGGCTACGACCCCTTCATGAGCCAGGAAAGATCGAGGCGCTGGGCGCAGAATATTACGCCGACTATAAGGAGCTGCTGAAGGCGGCGGACATCGTCACCGTCCATGTGCCCCTTACCGAGCAGACCCGGGATATGATCGGTGCAGCCGAGCTGGCCACGATGAAAAGACCGCGCTGGTCATCAACTGCAGCCGCGGCGGCATCGTGAACGAAGCCGACCTGTGCGCAGCACTCCGGGCAGGCACCATTGCCGGAGCCGGCACCGATGTGTTCTGCAATGAGCCGCCCAAGCCGGACGACCCGCTGCTGAACACCCCCAACCTGATCGTCAGCCCCCACTCCGCCGCACAGACCCGCGAAGCCGTCATTAAGATGGCCAATATGTGCGTGGACGGCTGCCTGGCCGTGATCCGCGGCGAAAAGTGGCCCTTCGTGGCAGACAAAGGTCTACGATCATCCCAAGTGGGCCGATAAGTAAAGCGGGCTGTCGGGAACCGTCCCGCCTGAATTAAAATAGGAGAACAGCTTATGAAATACGAAAATACAAGAAGGGGCAGAATGATCTGTTCAGCGGCATCGTTCTGGGCGGTTTTGCCATCGCCTACCTGATCGGTGCAGCGATGATCAAGATCCCCAAGATGCTTTCCGCATCGCTCCTCAATGCATCATCCGTGCCCAAGCTGTGGGGCGTGCTGCTGCTGATCCTCGGCATTGTGCTGATCGTCCGCGGCCTCCGCACGATGAAAGCGGAAAGGCGGCAGGCAATGCACCGGAAAGAAGAGCACTTCGGAAGCAGTCAAGGGCTTCTGGGCCGACAACCGTGCGGTCGTGGAAATGTTCGTGGTGCTGCTGGTCTACATTGCCCTGATCCAGCCGGTGGGCTTTCTGATCTCCACCTTCCTGTTCCTGTTTGCAGAGTTCAACATCCTGACCTACAAGGAGGACCGGAAGCTGGGCTTCTCGATCATCTTCGCGCTGGTGTGTGCGGTCGGCATTTATGTCATGTTCAAGTACGGCTTCAAGATGCCGCTTCCGCAGGGCATCCTGAAGGGAATCTTTTAAAGGAGGAAGGTACAGATTATGTTGATGGAAGGTTTCTCCATGGTCCTGAGCGACCCGCTGAGCGTCGTTCTGGTGGCCGTGGGCACTCTGATCGGTACCATCTTCGGTGCCATTCCCGGTCTGACGGCGACCATGGCCGTTACGATCTGCCTGCCCATGACCTTTGCAATGAGTGACAGCCGCGCCATTGCCTTGCTGATGGCGCTGTACATCGGCGGCATCTCCGGCGGCCTGGTCTCCTCGATCCTGCTGAACATCCCGGTACGCCCGCCTCGATGGTCACCGCCTTCGACGGCGCACCCATGGCCCGCAAGGGCGAGGGCGCCAAGGCGCTGGGCACCGGCATCTTCTTCTCGTTCCTGGGCACCATCTTCGGCCTGATCGCCCTGATCATCATCGCCCCGTATCTGGCGGCGGTGGCCATCAAGTTTGGTGCATTCGAGTACTGCGCCCTGTCCATCTTCTCCCTGTCGCTGGTCATCTCGCTGGCCGGCAAGGACATGGTCAAGGGCCTGGCAGCCGCCCTTCTGGGCGTCATGTTCTCCACCTTCGGCATCTCCACCTTCGACAGCATCGTCCGCTACGACTTCGGCAGCGTGAATATGCAGTCCGGCTTCCAGCAGCTGGTGGTTCTGATCGGTCTGTACGCCATCCCGGAAGTGGTGGGCGTCGCGCAGAAGGTCGTGAAGCCCAAGGTCATCATGAAGCAGAACACCACCGTGGATAAGATCCACGGCCTTGGCTTCACCTGGCAGGAATTCAAGAGCCAGATCGGCAACTTCTTCATCGCGGCCGGCATCGGCACCGGCATCGGCATCCTGCCCGGCATCGGCGGCGGTACTGCCGGTATCATGTCCTACACCACTATCAAGAACCGCTCCAAGACCCTGAAAAGTTCGGCACCGGCATCATGGACGGCGTCGTGGCTTCTGAAACTGCAAACAACGCTGCCATCGGCGGCGCAATGATCCTGCTGACCCTTGGCATCCCCGGCGACGGCATCACAGCCATCCTGCTGGGCAGCCTGATCATCCACGGCATCGCCCCTGGTCCGCTGATCTTTGAGAAGAGCGGCGCACTGATGTACTCCATCTACCTGATCATCGGCCTGTCCTCCCTGTTCATGATGATCTTCATGCTGTTCGGCATCAAGGGCTTCGTCAAGATCCTTTCCGCTCCGCAGGGCCTGCTGATGCCCATCATCCTATGCATGTGCTGTGTGGGTGCCTTTGGCTGCTCCAACCGCATGTTCGATGTCTGGTGCCTGCTGATCTTCGGCCTGATCGCTGTTGTCATTCGCGCCATGGAGCTGCCCATCATGCCCGTGGCCATCGGCTTCATTCTGGGACCCATCTTTGAAAGAACCTCCGCCGTGCAGAGTCCTTTATGACCAGCGGCCCCGCAGAGCTGCTGCATCACCCCATCGCTCTGGTCATTCTGGTGATCACCGTTGTGATGATCATCTTCAGCCTGCGTTCCAACAAGCGTGCTGCCGAGCGTGAGGCTGCGGTTGCCGCTGCCGAGCAGGAGTGATCCGAATACATACCAGACGCTTGTTGTGCAGCGTCTGTCAAAACACAAGAAGAAGGAAATTACCATGAAAAGATCTCGCGTCGTTCGTTCCTGTCCGCTATGGGTATTGTGGGTGCCGCTGCTGCCTGACCGCCTGCGGCGGTTCTTCCAGCTCCACCGCTGCTTCTTCCTCTGCCGCTTCTACTGCCAGCACCGCAGCCGCTGGCAGCGCCGAAACCTGCCGATTACCCCAACGCTTCCATGAGCCTTGTGGTCGGCTTCAACCCCGGCGGTGACTCCGACCTGAACAACCGCCTGATGGCACAGTATGTGGAGCCTTCGTTCGGCCAGTCCATCGCCGTGACCAACATGGCTGGTTCAACAGCTCCGTTGCTCTGACCCAGTATCAGAGCACCCCCACCGATGGCTACACCATTCTGGGCACCAACAGTGCCGCTCTGGTCAACAACTACGCTTCCGGCACCTGCCAGTACAGCTACGAAGACTTTGAGGTCATTGCAGTCTTTGGCCGTGCCCCGGCGATATGCTGTTTGCCAACAAGGCTTCCGGTATCACCTCCATGGAAGACCTGCTGGAGAAGTCCAAGGCCAACCCCAACTCCATCAAGATGGGCATGTCCTCCGGCGGCAACACCCACGTCTACGCTCTGCTGCTGCAGCAGGCCGGCTTCGCGTGCAACATCGTTGACGGCGGCGATGGTTCCGATCGTATCGCAGCTCTGGTGGGCGGCCACGTGGATGTCTGCTTCGTGCCGTACCTGACCGCGAAGGAATACGTTGAGAACGGCGACGTTGTGCCTCTGTGCACCATCGGTGACCGCTGCTCCGCTCTGCCGGATACCCCCTCCATCAACGAGAACGGCTACGTGGAGAACAACTTTAACAACTACTACGTCTGGCTGGCACAAGGGCACCGATGCAGGCATCGTTTCCTATCTGGCTTCTCTGTGCGAGGCCGTTGCGACCAACCACGAAGTACGCCGCAGATCAGCAGGCCAGCAACTTCAACGATCCGTTCATCGTGACCGGTCAGGACGCAATCGACCTGCTGGCTGAGCTGCAGGACGTTGCAAACGAGAATGTCAAGGTTCTGGGCTGATCCTGAAAGATTGCGTTTCTCCTTATCTTGGTCATACCAGCATTAAAAAGCGAAAGAACGGCCTGAATTCTGTACTGCACAGGATTCAGGCCGTTCGGGCTTATTGTGTGGGAGAGTTTGTACGCCTTTACCAACATTTTCGTCCGGCAAAGCATTGGTATGATGTGGTCTATGTTTTCACCCTGTCCGAAGGAAGCGGCACATTTTTCCAAAATGTGGAATCCGATATAATCGTCTGATAGCGGTAGGTTTGAACTGGTGGAAGAAATAGTTTTAAGTTGTTGTTAAGCTGTTATTTTCCCTATTGCAATCCGTTGCAAAGTATGGTATATACATTATACGAAACGTTGCTCTGATGAACGTATTACCGTTCAATGATGTATAAATGGAGGTGCCTGCCATGACTGCTGTGATCTATGCTCGTTATTCAACTGACAGCCAGCGCGAGGAATCCATTGAAGGTCAGATCCGGGAATGCACCGCCTATGCGGAAAGAATGGCTTCACAGTGGTGAAGCATTACATTGACCGTGCCGTCTCCGCAAAACAGACAACCGCCCGCAGTTCCAACAGATGATTAAGGACAGCGAGCGCGGCATCTTTGATGTCATCATTGTCTGGAAGCTGGATCGTTTTGCCCGGAACCGCTACGACAGTGCCCGGTACAAGACCCAACTGAAGCGGAACGGCGTGAAACTGGTATCGGCAACGGAAGTCATTTCGGCTGGCCCGGAGGGCATCATTCTGGAATCGGTGCTGGAAGGCTACGCCGAATACTACTCGGCTGACCTGTCCGAAAAGGTCGTGCGCGGCATGACCGAAAATGCTCTCAAGGGTATTTATAATGGCGGCACGATTCCGTTCGGATACATGATCGATGAGACCCGGCATTACCAGCCCGACCCGTTGTTGGCTCCGTATGTGGAGCAGACGTTCCAGAAGTATGCGGACGGTGCGACCATGACTGACCTGCGGGATTGGTTAAAGGCACACAACATCAAAAATTCAATGGGCGGGGAGATGTCCTACAATACGATTTAGCGGATGCTGAGTAATCGACGGTACATCGGCGAGTTGCGTTTGCGGGATGTGGTACAGCCCAATGCGATCCCGGCGTTGGTATCAGGTGAACTTGTCGGGGTAAGGCCCTCCATCTTGCTACGCAAGACCGTTCTGTCGCTTAAAAGCCCCACTGGGGCTTTCATTGCTACACTGCGCTCCGCAAACGCGAACCTGTTCAACAAGGTGCAGGAAAAGCTGGCGAAAAACAAAAAGCCTCTGCCCGTCATAAGGCAGAAAGCTATCTGCTCACCACCAAGCTGTACTGCGGCAAGTGCGGTGCACTGATGTTCGGAGAAAGCGGTGTCAGCCACACCGGGAAAATGTATACCTACTACAAATTGTGCTGCTGCCAAGAAGAAAAGACCTGCGATAAAAGGCCGTGCGGAAACAGTGGCTGGAAGATCTGGTGATCAACGAGACCATGAAGCTGGTGGAAGATGACGCTTCCATGAATGCCATCATCGCCAAAGTGATGGAGCTGCAAAATCAGGAAAGCACGGATTTGCCCATCTATGAAAAGCAGTTGAAAGAAACGGAAGTCGGCATCACCAATATGCTGAATGCCATCCAGATGGGCATCCTGACCAGCTCCACAAAGGAGCGGCTGGAAGCTCTGGAAGAGCAGAGGAAGGAGCTGCAAGCCCGCATTGCCGAGGAACGGCTTGCCAAGCCGAAGATGAAAGAAGAATTCGTCCGGTTTTGGCTGCTTCGCTTCCGCAAGCTGGACATGACCCAGCCGGAGCAGCGGCAGGCACTGGTGGACACCTTCATCAATGCCATCTATCTCTACGATGATAAGGTACTTATTACCTTTAACTATAAGGAAGGCACAGAAACGGTCGCTTTCGGGGAAGCTGTGAAAGCGGAGAAAGTTCGATATGAGTGCGCGAGGTGCACCAGATATTGAACATCAAATCGTAAGGTTTTACGTTCTTTTTATGTAACCCCGAAAATTCGAGATCTGCACGGTCAATGCACGGTTTTGCACGGTTGGTGTTTTCATAGGAATCCTCTGCATGGGCTGGAATTGCTTTGAAATGCGTGGTAAATTTTGCATCAGGTCAGAAGAGCCAGACGGAGCTGCGCCTTTACTTCGGGGGCTGCATTCTTCAGAAGCTCCAGCAGAGCGGTCATAGAGATGGTCGGTTCGCCTGCAGCGGGTACAGCCTGCGGGCTGGGGCATTCCTGTTTAGCATAAAAGCTTTCCTCGAACTTCCTGCCCAGCTCTACACGGGAGGATTGCTGGATATGCGCATAGGTGTTCACCAGCATATCAGCCGTAGCGTGTCCTGCGGTGCCCTGAACGGCCTTCACATCGCCGCCAGAGATCATCAGCTGATAGGTGGCACAGGAATGGCGCAGACCGTGGAACACAATGCGGGGAACTCCGGGTGTGCGTCCTGCCGTTTCAGGAACTTTTGCGGATGAGCACAGGCTCAACCGCCAGATCGTTGGGTAGACGGAACAGCATTCCGCTGTCATGGTAACGTGCCGGGTCTTTCCTCTCGTCTGCCGCCAGCTGCTTCAGCCACTTTTTCAGTTCCTCTTTCAGTGCGGAGGTCATGAAGATGGTGCGGCAGGAGGATGGGTTTTGGTGCTTTTCAGGATGAGGGAAGTGGTGCTGCGCTCTAGTTTATCCGGGAACACCTTGATGATGCAGCCATCGTCCACCTGATTCAGGGCTTCTTTTCGCACCCGCTGCATGGACTTGTTGATACGGAACGTTCCGATGCCATCTGCGGCATCAAAATCGAGATCTTCCGGGGTTAGACCTACGATCTCGCCCCTCGCAGTGCGCCCACCAGTGTGAGATGGACTGCCAGATGCAGGATGGGGTCTTCCATGCTGTCCAGAGCTGTCCGCATTTCCTCTACCGTCCAGATGGTGCGCTCCTGCGTGGACTTCTTGGGGCTGTCCACAGGAACAGGGCCTTTGACAAGGATGCCCCACTCTACGGCATACTGGAAGGCTGTACCCAGCAGCCGATGAACCTCGTGGATCGTCGTGCCGGAAAGGAACCGCTGCTTCTGTTTTCAGTCAGTTCCTGCTTCTTGCCCTCAATATACGAACCGCAGGGTGTTTTGCTCAGGGTCGTGTAGAGGTTTTCCATGTGGTAGGGCTTGAGTTTTGCATCTCCATGCTGCCGATATAGGGGATAATAAGGTTCTGGATGGTGGAAAGGTTGGATTCGTAGGTTTTGGGTGCCCACTTGTGCTTGCTGCACTGCTTGGGCAGCCAATCCATGAGGAACTCTGCCACCGTCACCGAGGACGGAATCAGAAAAGTGCCAGCCGCCAGTTCGTGCTCGATCTGTTTCTTTCGGTTCGTTGCCTCCTCTTTGGTGGGAAAGCTCTCCCATTTGTCGCAGCTCTTGCCGTGCTCATCTTCGTAGGTGTAGCGGACGCTGTAAGAGTTGCCGCGTTTTGTAATATATGCCATACTGTTGCCTCCTTATCAAGCTGCCCGGTTGAGCCACGCATCGAAGCTGTCCTTCGGTACACGGATGCTTCCGCCTACCCGCAGAACACGGAATTCGGTGGTGCTGTTGCACAGGTTGTAAGCAGAGCGCAGGCTGATGGCCAGCATTCGCGCGATCTCTTCCACCGTGTACACCAGTTTCGTGGTTGCCGGGCTGTCAGTTGGAGACTTGACGGCATTGGTTTGAGTGACCACTTCCATTGTAGTGGGATTCGTGTCCTTTGCAAGAACTTATTCGTATAATTTTCAGATTTCACAGTTTCGGTCATGTCAGGCCGATTCAAATTCATAGGCAGACCTCCAATTCCTTGTAGCCGGGTGACTTTTGCACCCGGCAATTTTGTTTTCAATGTTTTCAGTTTATCCGATCAAGCGTTTCATGCGTTCCAGCTTTTCCTGCGCAGTTTCCTTGCGGAAACTTACACCGATACAGGAGATTGGGACGCATATTTCCAGCAGGCGGTCATAGATGCGGGCATGAGGGGTATCCTGTGGGTGGCGTATCTCGTCCAGCGTCAAGTTGGTGGTGACGATCAGTGGTTTCCGGCTGAGGTATCGGCTGTCCACGATGCTGTAGATCTGTTCCAGTGCGTATTTGGTGCCACGCTCCATGCAGAAGTCGTCAATGATAAGCAGGGGATAGCGACAGAGCTTGTCCACAATATCATTGCACCCGGAAAAGCTGCTGTTCAGCTCGTTCAGGATTCGTGCAAAGTTCGTCATCCGCACAGGCACTTCCTGTTCCATCAGAGCGTTCGCAATGCACCCGGCGAGGAAACTCTTGCCGGTGCCCACACCAGAGAAGAAGCCCAAAGGTTCTCTGCGCGCATGGTCTGCCATTGCTCTACATAGCGGTGTGTGGTGCATCTGTGGGCTGCGGCCATTGTCGTTTTCAAACTTCCAGTCCAGCATTGCCGGGTCAGAAAATACCTCTGTTTTCAGCCGCCGTACACGGTCAAGGTGCTTTTGCTGGCTGATAAGGGCTTCCTGCTTTACCCTCTCGGTGCGCTGGCAGCTGCATTCGATTGGGTGCTTGTTCTTGCCCATCAGGGCAATGCCTTTGCGAAGAACGCTTCCCTTGGCGTATGACATTTTCCGCAGTACAGCAATCCATCCATGCCATAATAATCTTCGACATTTTCGGGAATACTGGAAACGGACTGTTCTAAAATTTTCTCGATCGTCTTTATAGGCTTTCTCCTTCCTTGAAGGTGTAGTCCGGGATGCCCGGTTTCGATTTTTGTTCTGCTTTCTGCCGTTTTGCCCAGATGCGCAAGGTGGCAGCATGGTCGGCATACTTCTTACCTGTGGACTGGATATAAGCCGAAAGTTGCTCGATCAGGCTGTCCAGCCCGGAAAAGTCAGCCTTGAGCTGGTTGTACTCTTTTTCCGTCAGATCCTCCGGCGGTAAAACCCGTTTCCTCATACGATTCTTTCAAATAATCCTGATTGTTCTGCTCCCATTCTTCGTTTGTCATATACATGGAAATGACCCTCCTTTCACTGGCGTTACAGAAAAACAATGTGGTCAATTTGACCACATTGTTTTCAATAACTGAGAGAATCAACGTTTAGCCGTTCTCCCCGCATGGCTTTCCTGCCCCCTTCCGGCGGCGTTTCCCGGCTCTCCCTCTAGGGGGTCATGGCCGTGTATCTCATGCAGACGGTCCTTCGTTTTTCAAGGTGCGGTGCTGAATTTGGCAATAAAAATCGCCACACAACAACCTGAACCTGACCATCCTTTCCGGGATGGCCTTGGTTCGGGTTCGTTATGATAGCGATAAGAAAGTTAAAACTTGCTTCGACCTTTGGGAGCCGAGCTGGAACTCTAAGTAAATATGTTATATTAAATTGTTGGGATAGATTACCACAAAAATTGAGTCGTGTCAACGTGAACTTGTCGGGGCGAGGCCCCTCCATCTTGCTGCGCAAGACCGTTCTGTCGCTTAAAAGCCCCACTGGGGCTTTCATTCTCCGCTTCGCTGCGCAAACGCGAACTTTTGAGAACACGCTGATTTCGGCAGCTTGCAAGAAAACACAAGGGAAACTTTGGCAAAAAGAGAGAGGGCTGGACGGTGCCAGCCCTCTTGACAAAATTATGAGATGCTCAAAAATTTCTGCTACTTTTATTGCGGTTTTCAAAAATAGCGCCGAACAGAACGGCATATTTACGATATGCAGTTTGCGGATACTACTGCGGTGGGAAAATAGAATCAGGCAAAAGGATAAAGTGTCGGCAGGAAAAATACGGACACGACAATGAGGATGAGCGCCAGCGGGGTACCACACTTGAGATAATCCTTCAAGGTGTATCCGCCCGGCTCGATGATCATGATCTGGCAGGGAGCTGCCATGGGGGTCATGATGGACACACAGCTGGCTGTGATCACGCCGACCACGGCAGCACGGGGGTCTACGCCCATGCGGATACAGGCGGAAGTGACCAGTGGGATGAAGATGGTCAGGGTAGCCAGATTGGACATGACCTGTGTCAGAATGAAGGGAACAAGGAAGAACACCAGCATAATGATGTACGGATTGGTAGTATCGCCCAGCAGGCGGATCATCCAGTCTGCCACCACATCGCCTGCACCGGTGGTCTGGATGGCGTCCGACAGAGCCAGCACACCGGCAAACAGGAAAATGGTCGGCTGGTGGATGGAGTTGATGGCTTCCCTCTCGGTCAGCACACCCGTCAGCACCAGAGCGGCAGCGCCGATGCAGGAAGTGAGATACATCTTGACACCAATGACATTTTCCAGCAGCATCATTGCAATGGAGACCAGAACAATCAGGACAGCCAGTTTGCGCTTAAAGGGGCTGAGTTTTTCGCTCTCAGAAGCCGTATGTGCTGCATCTGAAAACTGCTCGTTGGGAATATCCGGCATCAGCTTATAGCCAACAAAGGTCATGTACAGGATGGCAATGGCCAGCATCGGGATGCGTGCGATGGTGAAATCCCAGATGTGCAGCGGTGTCGGTGCGCCGGCCTGCATCATGACATCGTTCCATGCCATGTTGGAAGCACCCTGACCGAGAAAGGTCATCTGGGTGGCAATGTTGGCACAGGCCATAGAAGGATACAGCAGCTTGCTGCGGCTCACGCCAATGTCGTTCGCAATGCCTACCAGCAGAGGGATCATGATAGCGGCAGTTGCGGTGGCACTGGTGATGGCGCCCAGAAACGCACCTGCCACACAGGAAAGAAAGATCAGCATCCGCATATTGTCCTTGTAGCGGATGACCAGACTCTGGGCTTTGTCAATCAGGGGCGTTTTGGTCAGCCCTGCACCGATGACGAACATGGCTACGAACATGACCACGTTCGTGTTGATGAAGCCGCCAAAGGCCTCGGCAGGGGTCTTGATGCCGGTGAGGATCAGCGCCAGAATGATGCCGGTAGAAATGACCGAGAACGGGACTTTACCGGATACAAAGGCGATGATCGTTACAAGCAGGATGACCAGTGTGATCTCAATGGGCTCATTTGGGTTGTCCTCCTGTGGATTACTTCCGCCTTGCAGATGCAAAGCAGTGGCAAAGGTGTGTAGAACAAAAAGAACGGTCAATATCTTCTTTGTCTGCATTTTCTCGTGCACATATTTGACCGCAAATAGCAACACCCCGGATGCTGATATGGCAGACAGCATCCAGGGTGTTTTGCGGAGAAGCAGGATAAACAGGGTAATGAAGATAGGAGTAAACGATAAGAAGTCTGTTGGATCGGTGAAAGCAAATATGGTTGTTAGAATTAACGTGATAGTGAGTTCATTTTAGGAGAAGAAACTTTTGATGGATGGTTGCTCTCCGCAGGGTATAGGCAACGCTGGCTTCGCAGTTGGATCTTATTTGATGAAGCCAACGTGCTTGCAAATTTCCTCGACGGCTTTATCCTTGCGCTGATTGAAGATGACCTTGTTCTCTTCGAACAGGTTGCGGCCCTCAGCGTCGATGGAAACGATCAGGGGGCCAAACTCTTTAACGTGGCAGTGCCACAGAGTTTCCGGCATACCGAGGTCACGCCACTGGGCCTCGACGATCTCCTCCACCTCGGTGGCAGCCACAACGGCGTTACCGGCAGGGAAAACACAGTGGATGGCACCGAACTCCTTGCAGGCGCGCTCGGTGTTGGGGCCCATGCCGCCCTTGCCCACGATGACGCGGACACCGGACTTCTGCACGAACTCATACTCGAACTTCTCCATACGCATGGAGGTGGTGGGGCCCACAGACACCATCTCGAACTTGTCGTCCTCCAGAGGGCGAATGATGGGGCCGGCGTGGAAGATGGCAGCGTCCTTGACATCCACAGGCAGCGGGCGGCCCTCTTCCACGAGGCGGCGGTGCGCCACGTCACGGCAGGTGGTCAGGTCGCCGTTCAGGTAAACGACATCACCGATATGGATGTCCTTCAGGTCTTCTGCGGAGACCGGAGTAGTAAGGATCTTCTTTCCGTCTTTAATGGTCAGCATTACAAAGTCACCCCCGAATGAGTATCAATGGTGTAGTTCAGATCTTTATCAAAAATGATGTGGCCGCGGCGATGGCTCCAGCAGCCCACGTTGACGGCAACGCCAATGGCAGAAGGATGGCGAGCAGTATTCTCAATGTGCACGCCCATGACGGAGTACTTGCCGCCCATGCCCTGAGGACCAAGGCCGATGGAGTTGATGCCGTTCTCCAGCAGCTTCTCCATATAGGCTGCACGCTCGTTCTCATTGTGGCTGCCCAGAGGACGCATCAGAGCCTTCTTGGACAGCAGAGCGGCGGTCTCAACAGAGGTGGCAACGCCCACGCCCACCAGCAGCGGAGGGGGCAGGCATTGATGCCGTAGCTGGTCATGACATCCATGACGAACTTGGTCACACCTTCGTAACCTGCACCGGGCATCAGAACCATGGCCTTGCCCGGCAGGGTGCAGCCGCCGCCTGCCATATAAGCGTAGATCTCACACTTGTCGCTGTTCGGGATGATGTCCCACCAGACGGTAGGGGTGCCTTTGCCGACGTTGCGGCCGGTATTGAACTCATCGAAGGTCTCAACACTGTTGTGGCGCAGAGGTGCTTCAAAGGTAGCCTTGACCACAGCCTCCTTCAGCAGACCCTCCACCTCACCGATGAGGGGGAAGTCCACGCCGCACTTTACCCAGAACTGCAGCACACCGGTGTCTTGACAGCTGGGGCGGTTCAGCTCCTTGGCCAGCTTCTGGTTGCTCTTCATGGTCTCGTAGATGACCTTGGACAGCGGCGTCCTCCTGTGCGCCCAGCTCATCGAGCTTGGCAATGATGTCGTCCGGCAGCACCTTGGCGATATGGCTCACAAAGTTTGCCATATAGGTCGTCATCTGCTGCACCTGTTCTTGCTTGTTCATTCCAATGCCTCCTTAAATGATTTCGCTTTGGTACATTTTGCGCGTTTGGTTCACTCATATTCAACGTTCCTGTCCGCTTTACTGCGGGAAGAACGGAAATGCGATGGGAAGGATCACCATGCTGACGATGGTTGCGATGAGGATGAGGGGCAGGCCAGCCTTGGCATAATCCTTGAAGGTGTACCCGCCGGCGGAAACCACCATGGTGTTGGCGGGCATACCGATGGGCGTTGCGTAAGCGCAGGAGCCGCCGATGACACAAGCCATCAGGACGGCGCGGGGGTCGGCACCCATGCCCTGTGCGATGCTCAGGCAGATGGGAACCATCAGAGCGGTGGTTGCGGTGTTGGACATGAAGTTGGTCATGACGCAGCAGAGCAGAAAGACCACCAGAGTCAGGACGTAGGGAGAGGGATTCTCGCCCAGAGCACCAATGACGATGTTTGCAATCTCTGCGCCTGCCCCGGTCTTATCCAGTGCAGAGGCCAGAGACAGCGTACCACCGAAGAGGAAGATGGTCTTGAGGTCGATGGACTTCAGGGCGTCTTTCTCGGAGATGACACCGGTGAGAATCAGAGCCAGCGCACCGATACAGCCGGTGATGTAGAGTTTGATGCCGATCTGCTTTTCAAAAATCATGCCCAACAGGGTGAGCACGAGGATAACGAGGGAGAGCACCTGTTTCCACTTGGGAACATTGCTGAAGTCCTGCTCGCCGCCGAAGGAGTCATCATCGGAGACGGGATGGTTGGGCAGCAGCTTCATGCCAAGGGTGGCGTAGAAGAGGATGCCGACGGCGAGGATGGGCAGGCCCACGATAGCGTACTCGAAGAAGCCGAAGGACATCCCGATCTCACCCAGAGCGCTCTGGGCGATGAGGTTGCCCGGTGCGCCGATGAGGGAAAGGTTGCCGCCCATGGCCGCTGCAAATACCAGCGGCATCAGCAGCTTGGAGCGGGCATAGCCGGACTTTGCCGCAATGCCGATGACCACGGGGATCAGGACGGCGGCGGTGCCGGTGTTGGAGAGCACACCGCTCATCAGGCCAACGATGACCATGATGGCCACGATGAGGCTGCGCTCGGATTTGGCAAAGTGGGTAACAATGCCGCCGATCTTGTTGGCCATGCCTGTTTCAAACAGTGCACCGCCGACAATGAACATGGCGACGAACAGGATGACGTTGCTGTCGATGAAGCCCGCAAAAGCGGTCTTGATGTCCAGAACGCCGGTGACGACCAGACCGATACAGACGATCATGGACGTTACGCCGAGGGGGATCTTCTCAAACACGAACATGACGACCGCGAAGAGAAGAAAGAGTAGGGTGATGGTTGCTGCTGACATACTGGGGATCCTCCCTTAACGAAATATAATGTATCCATTTTATCAGAGCAAAACAGCCCTGACTTTCGAACGCCCCAGCTGCACCTCGTTGTGCAGAGTCTTTGCCGCCGTGCTGTGCCCTCACAGCCCTTTTTCGTTCTGGAAGGATCTGCCCGGAACCTTAGAATTCCGGGAATCTCGGCGGCGTCTTTTTTAAATTTTTATATCTAATCTTTGATAATGTATCCACTTGACGACACGAGAATACACCCAAAACTAAGAATTGTCAATCCCTTTTTTCGAGTTTTGTCGCATTGCACGGATTATGTACCAATTTTTGTGCACGCCAGACAAACAGTAGGATACAAGAAGACCCCACTCTACCGCTTTCTGCAAAAAAAACGCGCGTTCTCCATCTGCTTTGGAGAACGCACGTTTTATCCTTCTTTTATTCCAGCCGCTTTTTGAAATATCCCTCGGCACAGTAAATGGCACCGCAGGGATTATGCGCCAGAACGCGATCCTTGGCCACCAGCGTTGTGACCATGGCGTCCGAATACTTATAAAACATCGAGTCGTGTCCCACACAAAGTCCGACCTCAATGTTGAAATCGGTGTGCTGTTCGTTCAGAAGCTTTGCCTGTGCGATGGGGTTGCACATGGCCTCAAATTCGCCGGGGTGGATCTTGACCTCTTCCGGGATGCCCACTTCTTCTTTGGAGATGCCGCCGGTCTTGCAGATGACCGACACCACCTCAAACCCCTGCGCACGGAGCAGGTCGGCCACGATGTGAGCTTCTTTCCGCAGACCTTTGCAGAATGCAAGACCCAGCTTGTGGTAGCCCATCCGCTTGCAGAACTCCACCGTCTCCTTCAGGCGGGGCCATTGACAGTAGCCAAGCCCCTCAATGGCCGAGCAGTTGACGTAGAAATCGTGATTCTCGGGCAGATCGTAGCCGGCGCGGGCGGCCTCCATCACCGAAGCATTCCGCATAGGGCAGTTTTTGGGCATCTTTTCCGGCTCGTTGTTGGCACAGGCCAGAACCGTACAGTTCGCACAGGTATACACTGTCTTGTCCTCCTTGATCTTATAAATAATAGGTCAGCGCATCGTCCATGCTACGCAGGATGTGCTTTTCCATTTCAGCCCGTGCGGCCAGCGCATCTCGTGCTTCCAGCGCCGCATAGATCTTTTTATGCTCGCTCTGGGAGTTGAGGGCATAGTCCAACTCGCTCATCTCCACGCCAATGGACAGACCGTTCCACAGCTCCGAGAGAAGATTGCGCATTTTTTCATTGCCGGAAGCTTCCCAGATCTCAAAATGGAAGGACTGGTTGTAGTCAGTATAATTTCCGGCCTGCTGATGAGAAAGAGCCTCCTCTGCAGTATCCACGCAGTTTTTGATCTTGGACAGATCGGCATTGTTCTGGCAACAGAGCATACATGCTGTCCCTTCCAAGGCAGCGCGCAGCTGGTAGTGCTCCCGAATCGTTTTTTCCGTTACGCCCAGTACAATGGCGCACTTGTTTTGCTTGACTTCCAGCAGACCGTCACGGGCAAGGATCTGAAAGGCCTCCCGCACCTGCGTGACCGACACGCCCAGTTCCTGTGCGGTGTTTTCCAGCGTGAGTTCTGCGCCCTCCGGGATGCTTTTTGAGATAATGGCTTTCCGCAAAGCGGAAGCTACCCGCTCGCGGGCAGGTAGCAGCTTAATGGGTTTCAGTCCCAGCATATTGACTCCTTATCGTTAAAATCAGATGCAGTAGTTCTTCTTCATAGGTGTTCCATGCATCCAGCACATCAGGGGAACCCTGACGGTCCAGCATCAGCAGGCGGGACAGCCGGTCGTTCACCGGCGCAGGACGTGCGCTCACGGCAAAGGCAATGTAGGTCTCCTGAATGCTCTCCAGCAGCTTGCGGTGCAGCGGATAGGGCAGGACGGTTCGCAGAGGTACGGTGCTGCAACATCTCGTCTCCTGCCAACATCGCATCCTGCGGCAGCGCACGCATAGCCTGCCGTTCCAACTGAGCCCCCAATGCCAGAATTTGGCGCAGTGTCTCTTCGGTCAAATCTGCCGCTTTTATCCGATTGTTGGGCAGGCGGATGATAAGACCCTGATATTCAAGGATCATCAAGGCCTCCCGCACCGGCATCCGAGAGACACCGAGACTCTCTGCCAGTTCGTTCTGGGTCATTTCAGTGCCCGCCGGGATCTGCCCAGATAAAATGGCCTGCTGCAGGGCTTCCACTACACCGCCGTTTTTCTTCTGGATGCCGATATATTCCATAGAGCCCTCCGTGCAAATATCTTTTTTATATTGTATCCAATTTTACAATAAAAAGCAAGACTTCCTTTATGACAAACAAAAATACCCGGCAGATTCTTTATGAAAAATCTGCCGGATATAGACCGGATGCCCTTGGGGCGTTCCATTCTGAAAAATTGCAGGGCAAATGCAAGCTGTGTTAACTGTTATGTAACCTTGTTAATCAATCTTCCATGGTCACAGCCAAGTGACAGGTAGTGCTCAATCTCCCCACCCAGCACCATCTGGGCATACTCCAGCGGCTTATTGTACAGCAGCCAGTCAAGTTCTGCCCGCTGTGCCGGAGTGTTGCCGTATTCGTCCTCCACGGCGATGCAGTCGATGGCAAGGGTAGTGCCATCCTCGAACCGGACTTCCACCCGGTTGGTGTCCATGTTATAGTGGCAGGAAAGCAGTTTGTTCATAGGGAACTTCTTTCTATATAAAGTAGTGTCTGTTCGATTGTCCAAATCTCTGCCATGAATCATAGTTGTGAATGTACATTTGATACTTGGTCTAAACAGGCAAGATTTCAGCTGCTGTTTTGGGCTCGAACCTGACCGGTTTCCCGGCTTTGCATAAAATCCGATCCCTGTTTTAAGAGGCTGATTTTGGCTCTGCACATTTTGCACACCGGAACGGCTGGATAACGGATGCAAGAGAGGGTAACAGGTGCAAAGGATGCAGCAGATGCAAAACGCAAATTTACGGTGAAACGATAAAATGACGAATTTACGCAATTCTGAAAATTGACGATTGTTGCACGTTGGTTTCTCTTAATCAGTGGGCCCAGGGTTCGAGTCCCTGGAGGTGCACCACAACAACAAAATCGAACTTTTTCCAATAGGAGAAGGGTTCGGATTTTTGTATTCTATGGGAGAAAAATTTCCATTGACTGTACCGGGGTCGAGGATGCACTGGATGTGACCATGGCGCAGCAGACGGAACTGGACTACCTTATCTACAATGACCCACTGGGCTATGCGGATTTGATTCTGAACGGCGACCCGAAGGAATATTTGAAGAATGTGTCCGGTAGTCGTACACTAAAGATTAAAAGTAATTGTCTGTCGAACAAAAATATTCGGCAGACAATTTTTTAGATTTAGAAGTACTGTCAGTTCCAACCATACAAAAACTTTGGGTTCAGCAGATGGATCTTTGCACCGGAAAAATCAAGGATACCCTCATCGCGCATCCGGCACAGCTCACGGGAAAGAGCACTGCGGTCCACACAGAGGAAATCTGCCAGTTCTGTCCGGGTGTAGGGCAGACTGTAACAGCCTTTTCATCGGGTGTCAAGGTTTGAAGATAAATCTTCAGACGATCTCAAACCGTTTTGTGCTAAAATACGCACTTTGGTGTTAAAAGAGAAGCTGCTGCGCCATATCCTGCATAAGATTTGCTGTGACTTGCATCCGGCAGGGACAGGTCAGCGTCTTCTGTGACATCAATGCGCTGAAATCCAGCTGCATTACGGTACAGTCCGAACTGGCACGCAGACAGACCGGACTTGCCGTCCAGCCAGTACAGGCCAGTTCTGCACCAAATACTTCTCCGGGACAAAACGGCAGATGCTGATTTGATTGCCATTTTCATCATAAAAAATTCTTCCATCGTGCCATCCAGCAGAACACCCGTATTGTGGCTCTGCTCACCCAGCTCGACGATGTGCGCACCACGAGGATACCCAACGTAGTGTTGTAGACCCGGCCGCTCTTCACGGCAGTCAGGGTGGAGAAGTCAGCACCGTCCACATTCCGCTCAGCACGTCCTCGGTGCGCAGGGGCTGCAGGCCAGGACCATCCAGAAAAGAATATCGGGATCCCAGCTATAAATCTGCTCCATGCTGGCCTGTGCAAAGCCAGTGGCTTCCAGTGCCTTGTCTGTTACGCCCAGACGCTTCATCCAGTAGGTGCCAAAGGTGCCCTGGCCGGATACCTGCGGCACACCGTCTGCATACTTCCACAGAATCAGCGCACTGGGGCGATCCGTTTGAGGAATTTCCGCAATACGGGCTTCCACATCGGCCACGATCTCATCACCGGCAGCAACAAAGGCGTCGGTCTTGCCCGGTTCGTTGAAGATCTGCTCCAGCAGCTTCAGCCACTCTTCGTAACGTTCAATGGGATCAGCTTCCGTAGATGCGCCCACGGTAGCGAAACCGATGGAGGGATTCCGCTGGCCTTCAGGATTTCGGCATGGGAGGAGTTGCCGGCATTGTACAGGATAACATCAGGGTTCAGCTTCAGGATCTCCTCGATGTTCAGGTCGCTCTGAGCATAGACCGTATCGCTGGACTCCAGAAGCTCCGGAGCGATATTCTTCAATACAGTGTCAGAAATGACCGACTTGAAAGAGCCGCAGTAACCCACGATGTAGGGAGCACTGCCCTCAAAATAAGCCATGTAGGTGGACAGGATTGGAATCTGGTCGATGACGACACGGGTGACCTTATTAGGCACTTCTACTTCGTTGCCGCCGTGGTCTACGACGGTATGGGTACCGGTCTCATCCATAGATGCGGCAGAGGAAGCTTCGCTTACAGCGGAAGAAGCCACAGAAGAAGCCGTGCTGCTGGAAGAAGAACCGCAGGCGGCCAGAACACCGGCTGCACTTACAGCAGCCATGGCAGTGATAAACGAACGACGAGAAATCTTTTCATGGAAAACTCCTTTGATAAATCAATGGTTCTTTGGTTGTGGAAGTTAGTTAGTGATAACCAACTTCAGAGAATTTTATCAAATTCACTTTCCTTTGTCGGTTGCTATGGCAACGGCAGCGTAAATTTATGTGATGGTAAAATAGCAACAAAATAGGGTGCGCCCCTGAATAGGACGCACCCTGCCATCGCAATTCACGATTTGATTCGTTGATAACAACCGTGAATTGCATATCGCAAATCGGCCGTTGAGAATTGCGCTGTTTGTAAAACGTGCGATTAAGACCACAGACAACAGCGATATGGGGAGTTCCCGTCGGAAACGCTCTGTTTTTCTTCATATCTGCTCAGCTTTGCTGCCGGAGCTATGCTGTATGTGGTGGTGGAGGAACTGATTCCGGAAATGTCGCAGGGCAGCACTCCAACGTCGGCACGGTGTTTTTGCGGTGGGCTTCAGCGTGATGATGGTGCTGGATGTGGCACTGGGGTGACGGTTGGGGACGGAAGCGAAATCTCTTTCAAAATCTCCGAAAATTCCTCTTTCTTGACAGAGGAGACGGAAGGGCGTATTATTTTGGCAGAAGGACCGCTGAGAAGCGGCTTTTATAAGACTGAAAGTTAGCTTTATCTAACTCGTAACTCTGCCCTATACGAAGAAATATATCTCTTCTATTTACAGGTGGAAAATAAATAGAAGGAGCGTATCACGATGAAGATCTACCATTTTGGTGCAGAGGATGCCCCAGTGCTGTTGCTGCTGCCGGGCACCTGTTGCCATGGAAAAGCAATTTCGGTGCGGTGATCCCGCTTCTGGCTGACAGCTTCCGGGTGCTGTGCGTCAGCTACGATGGCTTTGATGAGACTGAACAGACCGAATTTCCCACCATGCTGGAGGAGACCGAAAAGATCGAGGCCTACCTCAAGAACCACTGCGGCGGTCGCATCCGGGCTACGGCTGCTCTCTGGGCGGTTCCTTCGTGGGGCTGCTGGCGGCGCGGCAGAACATCCACATGGACTACGGCATTCTGCGCAGCTCCGATCTGGATCAGGCGTCGCCGCTGACGGCAAGCTTGCAAACGGATTTTCTGCTGCCATTGATCTACCCTGTGGTGCGGGATGGAAAGATTAAGGCGAAATTTCTCCAAAAGCGTCTGGATCAGCGTGCCAGAGAGTCGGGGATTATGTCAAAGCCTTTCTGAAAATGTTTGGTGAGGCCCGCCCTTATGTGACCATGCAGAGCTGTAAAATCCAGTTCTATTCCGATCTTATCACTCCGCTGCCGGATAAGATCCATGTGCCCGGTACCGAGATCCATATCTTTTACGCCCTGAAGATGGGCAAAATACCGTGCCCGGTATCAGCAGCATTTTGCACATCCTGTTCTCCATGAGCAGAACTTGCAGCACGAGGAATTGCTGGCCTGTCACCCGGAGCAGTGGGCGCATCTGGTAAAAGTATTGCATTGTGAACGGTAAAATGTATCTGGAGCAAGCAGGATTTTGTAAGATCCAGAACCAAAAATAAAAGGGCTGGCTGTGCATCACAGCACAGAAATGAGGTGCGATCATGTCGAAAAGGCAACGGAATTTCAAAGAAAAGCAATGAGCTGGACGTACCGGGGCAAGGAGATCTTCAAGCCATTGAACACCGGCTGGATCGACGAGAATGTTGCCTGCGTGCGCGAATGGGTGGCGAACATCTTCTTCTACCGCAAAGGCGATACGACCATTATGGTCGATGCGGGATATAACTACGACCGCCTTGCCGAAAAATGGGCTGGCTTGGGATTGATCCGAAGTCGATACACCATATCCTTATCACCCATCAGGACACCGACCATGTGGGTGCGGTGGAAGCAGACAGTCCGGGGCTGTTCCGGAATGCGAATCTGTACATCGGTGAGATCGAGAACCGGTATCTCACCGGCGAGGTGCGCCGAAAAGTCATCTATCATCTCTATAAATTGCCGCAGGTCACGATCAACAACGAAAAGTGCTGCTGCATGATGGCGGGTTTTCGACATTGACGGCATCAAAATCGAATGCTTCCTTGTTCCCGGTCACACCTGGGGGCATATGGTCTACCTCATTGACGATAAGTACCTTTTACCGGCGACACGCTGTGGTTTGGCGCGGACGGCGGCTACAGCTTCATTTCCTCGCTGGCGGAGGACAATAAGCTGGCTGTGCAGTCACTGGCGGAGCTGGAGCGGAAACTGCGCGCACGTGGGCTGCATCCATATTTCATCACCGGTCACACGGGATGGACGGACAATTTTGCCTTTGCGTTTGCCCACAAAGACAAGAGCTGTTCACCATTCAAAAAACGAGTACACGACCCATCGGCACCCTATGATGCCTACGACGAATCGGACGACACCGAAGAAAATGCAAAGAGCGGTTTTCTGAAAGGCGTGGGAAGATGAGGGACAGCGAATTACAAATTGACCGTAGCTGCCATGTGCTATATTCCAAACCCTGCAAAAAGGAAATTCTGGCGAAAATCACTCTGCACTATCCGGAGGTGGAGCGCGAGGCGGTCTGGGAGCAGGTGCAGCTGAGATACGCAGAGCTTCTTTCAAGTGGCGCACCGACCTCGGCGGTAAAAGAATTTTCACAACGGCGTAGGCGGCACCTACGACTGCATCGTCATCATGTGCTTTTACGATGTGTGCCGGGATGTGGTCACATTCCGTGAAATTGAAGAGATGGAGGAAAATCTGATCCTGCCGACCTTCTGGAAGCTGCGATTCGTTGACATCAACAAGCCATTCTGGAAAAAGCTGATGTATCGGGTTCCACCGCCCAAAAGCACTGTGACAATGGCATGATTACGAGATGGATGTTGCGCCTTACGAAAAACAAGCCCATCTATTATGAGTTTACGTCGTGTCCGGCGGCGGAATTTGCCAAGCGGTTAGGATTTGCGGACATTATGCCCGCCCTGTGCAATGGACTATGCGTCCATGGAACTGCTCCATGCCAAGCTCGTGCGGACGACCACCTGCGTGGACGGCTGCCGATACCATCTGCGGCGATAAAGACCCGTACTTGAAGGGACATCCCGAATACCGGGATGAGGCGGGATTCAGGAGGAATCGGAATGCTTTTACAGGTGATTTTGGAAGGTCTTGGGCTGGGGCACTGCTGGTTCTGGTCTGCGCTGCGGGCATCCGCAAAGGGCTGTTGGGATGGTGCATCTTTACAGCCCGCGGTGCAGCAGCGGTGCGTGAAGCTGGGACTTACAAGCACGAGAAAATCAACGCAAAGCCTACTTTTCAAAGCCGTCTGCGTTCCCGGCTATGTGCTGGTCTGTGTCTATGGGATAAACGGTGCAAAGGGCTTCGTTCAGGGCTTCTGGCAGCTGCTGGTCATACTGTCCGTTATGAATCTCATAGACCGATTTTGGGTTGACGGCTATTGGGTACATACGAACGCATGGACGATCCCGGAACGGAGGATCTGAAGCCCTACATTACTGCAAAAGACAAGCAGAAAAAGTGGCTGTTCGGTACGGTAGGTATGGCAGTCATAGCGGCGGCGCTGGCGGTCCTTATGACGGCTTCTTGGAAAGCTGAGGCGAGATCAATGAAGTTTAAGACATTGGGAAAGGAATGCTCCTGCTGTTTTGTTCTTTCACGCAATGGGCGTGACGGGGAGAGCAGCGAACCGGTTGCAAACTATTTACAGGATCGGTATTTCTGCATTTTACCTACCACCGTTTACTGCGAGGGGCAGAAATATGTCAGCAAGGCAGACGAGATTCGTCAGGTGGAAGAATATCTGAAATCGCAGGGGTGGAACGCCTTGAACTGGTTGTGGCTTCTTCAATCGGTGCCGACCTTGCCATGGCTTTTTGGCACGAAGCTGCCCATCGGACATGTTTTCTTTGACGGCGGGCAGTTTGCACAAATCGGAAAAGGTACGCGCCGCATGATGACACCGTTTCTGTATCTGGCCATCAAGAGCCTATATTGGTCGAAGGGCGGTACGCTGAAAAAGATACTGTGGTGTGACGACGATTCCATAAAGTCGTATTTTATAGCCGCAGGGAAAAATCTGACCTACACAAATTTGCGGCGACAGATTC
>SCPO01000026.1_pt1 | contig 36185 bp, 52 predicted proteins | sample 6106821 | NCBI WGS metagenome assembly SCPO01 (sample SAMN10720448, study PRJNA508395) | human gut metagenome | isolation source: Participant 2 stool, 0 month | host: Homo sapiens | collected 2017 | reverse complement strand
GCTTACCGTGAGACCATCCGCAAAGAGGCCAACCAGGAGACCAAGTACGCACGTCAGTCCGGTGGTAAGGGCCAGTACGGTCATGTTAAGATCAAGATCGAGCCCAACGAGGCCCGGCAAGGGTTACGAGTTCGTCAACGCCATCGTTGGCGGTGCCATCGAATACATCCCGGCTATCGACAACGGTATCCAGGGTGCTATGAAGTCCGGTGTTCTGGCTGGCTATCCTGTCGTTGATGTCAAGGTTACCCTGTGGGATGGTTCTTATCATGAGGTCGACTCCTCTGAAATGGCCTTCTCCATTGCTGGTTCTATGGCGTTCAAGGATGCTATGCGCAAGGCTGATCCTATCATCACTGAGCCTATCATGAAGGTTGCAGTTATCGTTCCCGATGAGTATCTGGGCGATGTTATCGGCGACCTGAATGCACGCCGTGGTCAGATCCAGGGCATGGAAGCTATGGCTGGTACTCAGCGCGTCAATGCATTCGTTCCTCTGGCTCAGATGTTCGGCTACGCTACCGACCTGCGTTCCAAGACCCAGGGCCGTGGCCAGTATGTCATGGAGCCGTCTCACTACGAGCCGGTGCCCAAGAAGATTGCTGACCAGATCATCGCTGGCCGCACCAAGGGCTGATTCCTGAAAAATGGATAAAGATTTTGCCGGGGTAGTGTAACCTCGGCAAAATTTCCTGTAAAACACTTGATTTTACAGGGCAAATTTAGTAGAATAGCCTTGCAATGCAATGTCTGCATCTTGCAGGGTTGTTGTAACCAATATCAAAACCTAATTTAAGGGAGGATATTCCAATGGCTGAAAAGGCAAAGTTCGACCGTTCTAAGCCGCATGTTAACATCGGCACCATCGGCCACGTTGACCACGGCAAGACCACTCTGACCGCCGCCATCACCAAGTACCTGGCACTGAAGGGCGACGCAGACTTCATGGATTATGCCAACATCGATAAGGCTCCTGAGGAGCGTGCTCGTGGTATCACGATCAACTCCGCTCACGTTGAGTATCAGACCGACGCTCGTCACTATGCTCACGTTGACTGCGGGCCATGCTGACTACGTCAAGAACATGATCACCGGTGCTGCTCAGATGGACGGCGCTATCCTGGTCGTTGCTGCTACCGACGGTCCCATGCCCCAGACCCGTGAGCACATCCTGCTGGCTCGTCAGGTCGGCGTGCCCAAGATCGTTGTGTTCATGAACAAGTGCGATATGGTCGACGACGAAGAGCTGCTGGATCTGGTCGAGATGGAGATCCGTGAGCTGCTGACCGAGTACGACTTCCCCGGCGACGACGATCATTCGTGGTTCCGCTCTGAAGGCTCTGGAGTCTACCTCCACTGATCCCAATGCTCCCGAGTATGCTTGCATCAAGGAGCTGATGGACGCTGTTGACACCTATATCCCCAACCCCGATCGTGAGGAAGACAAGCCCTTCCTGATGCCCATCGGGGATGTCATGACCATTTCTGGCCGTGGCACCGTCGCCACCGGTCGTGTCGAGCGTGGTATTGCTAAGGTTGGCGATGCTATGGAGATCGTCGGCATCAAGCCCGATCGTCTGAGCACCACCATCACCGGCCTGGAGATGTTCCGCAAGAGCCTGGAGTTCGCTCAGGCTGGCGACAACATCGGCGCCCTGCTGCGTGGTGTTGATCGTACTCAGATCGAGCGTGGTCAGGTTCTGGCTAAGCCCGGTTCCGTGCACCCATAAGACCTTCGAGTCTCAGGTGTACGTTCTGACCAAGGACGAAGGCGGCCGTCACACCGTTCTTCCTCGTTCAGTTCTACTTCCGCGCACCACCGACGTGACCGGTATCTGCCCGAGGGCACTGAGATGGGCATGCCCGGCGATAACGTCATGATGCACGTTGAGCTGCTGACCCCTCGCTATGGAAGAGGGCCTGCGTTTCGCTATCCGTGAGGGTGGCCGTACCGTTGGTTCTGGCGTTGTTGGCAAGATCATTGAGTGATTTTGACCCTTCGCGCCTTTCCTAAGGCTAAAGGTTAAACTTACGAGAGACCTTCCCATTCCGGAGAGTGGGAAGGTCTCTTTTGTTTTAGATCCTCTGTCTGTAAGGGCAGGGGATTTTTGCGGCATGTCACAACTCTTTATTTACAAAACAAGGTTGTTCTGGTATACTGAAAAAGGAAATGCTGGAAAAGTCCTATCGGCTGGTGCTGAGGGAATTCAGCAAAAAGAAGCAGCGAGAACTTCTGGAAGGTGTGAAGAGTAATGCCGTTTGATTATAAGAAAGAGTACAGGAATTTTATCTCCCGCCGAAAAACCGCATCTGATTACGATACCGCGAATGAATTTTGTGGCAGTGCACGGCAAGGGCGACCCGAATGCTCCGGGTGGAGCCTATCAGGAGGCTATGGGAGTGCTGTACGGCATTGCTTTCACCATCAAAATGAGCTATAAGGGCAGCCACAAGATGGACGGCTATTTTGAATATGTGGTTCCACCGTTGGAGGGCTTGTGGCATCAGAAGGGCGTGGATGGCGTTGACTATGCACATAAAGAAACATTTGAGTGGACATCCATGATCCGACTGCCAGAATTCGTGACGCCGGAAGCGTTTGATTGGGCCGTACAGGAAGCAACGGCAAAAGAAAAAGGATTTTTCCAAGGCGGAATTTCTGACCTATGATGAGGGACTTTGCGTTCAGTGCCTGCATATCGGCCCTTATGATGAAGAACCGAAAACGCTGGCGCAGATGGATGCCTTTGCCGTAGAGCAGGGGTATAGGCTTGATTTTTCAGAGACACGCTTCCACCACGAGATTTATCTGAGTGATCCTCGCCGCGCTGCACCGGGAACACTGAAAACAGTTCTGCGGCATCCCATACGTGAAAAATAAAACAGGAAAATTCACAAATGATGTCGCTTTTATTTGGCAGATGTGCTATACTGGTTTTATCTGTAGAAACACATTGAATGGATAAGGGAGGAGAGAACTTCATGCAGCATGAAACTGTCATCGTGCTGGACTTTGGCGGCCAATACAATCAGCTGATCGCGCGCCGCGTCCGCGAGAACAATGTCTACTGTGAAATCTATTCCTATAAAACCGATCTGTCGGTTATCAAGGCAAAGAACCCCAAGGGCATCATCTTTACCGGTGGCCCCAACAGCGTTTATCTGGAGGATTCCCCCACGATCGACCCTGAGATCTTCAACTGGGGTGTGCCTGTGCTGGGCATCTGCTACGGCAGCCAGCTGATGATGCATCTGCTGGCGGCCATGTCTGCCGCGCACCGGCGCGAGTACGGCAAGACTGAGGTGTTCGTGGACACGAACAGCAAGATGTTCACCGATGTGCAGCCCTCCACCATTTGCTGGATGAGCCACAACGACTATATTGAGCAGGCAGCGCCCGGCTTCAAGATCACTGCTCACACGGTCAACTGCCCGGTAGCTGCGGCAGAGAACGCCGAGAAGGGCCTGTACGCGGTCCAGTTCCATCCGGAAGTGCTGCACACTGCGGAAGGCAAGAAGATGCTGCGCAACTTCGTGTACAACGTCTGCGGCTGCACCGGCGACTGGAAGATGGACTCCTTTGTGGAAAACAACGTCAAGGCCCTGCGTGAGCGCATCGGCGATGGCAAGGTGCTGTGCGCCTTGTCCGGCGGCGTGGATTCCTCCGTTCTGGCAGCTATGCTGGCTAAGGCCATCGGCAAGCAGCTGACCTGCGTGTTCGTGGATCACGGTCTGCTGCGTAAGAACGAGAAGGAAGAGGTCTGCTCTGTATTCGGCCCGGCAATGCCAACGGCTTTGATATCAACTTTATCTGTGTGGATGCCCGCGAACGCTACTTTGCAAAGCTGGCTGGTGTCACCGAGCCGGAGCGCAAGCGCAAGATCATCGGCGAAGAGTTCATCCGTGTGTTTGAAGAGCAGGCCAAGAAGATCGGCAAGGTGGATTTCCTGGCACAGGGTACCATTTACCCGGATGTCGATGAGCGCGGTCTGGGCGGTGAGTCCCCTGTTGTCAAGAGCCACCACACCGTTGGCGGTCTGCCCGACACCGTGGACTTCAAGGAGTTGGTGGAGCCGCTGCGCAACCTGTTCAAAGACGAGGTGCGTCAGGCTGGCCGTGAGCTGGGCCTGCCCGAATATCTGGTCAGTCGTCAGCCGTTCCCCGGCCCGGTCTTGGCATCCGCATCATCGGCGAGGTGACCCCGGAGAAGGTGGCAATCGTGCAGGATGCCGACGCGATCTGGCGTGAGGAGATCGCAAAGGCGGGTCTGGATAAGGAGATCAGCCAGTACTATGCAGCCTTGACCAACATGCACAGTGTGGGCGTCATGGGCGACGAGCGCACCTATGATTACGCTGTGGCGCTGCGTGCTGTGACCACCACCGACTTCATGACTGCAGAGAGCTATAATATGCCCTGGGATGTTCTGGGCACTGTCACCAGCCGCATCGTCAATGAGGTCAAGCATGTGAACCGCGTGTTCTATGATTGCACCGGTAAGCCGCCGGCAACCATTGAGCTGGAGTAATCTGCAAACATTGAAAAATATTGATGCAATGCAATATTTTGAGAGCCAAAAGACTCTGTGATACTGCTTTGATACTATCAGGCGATTAGTCATAAAGAGAGACATGAGAATGCCCTCTGAGAAACGGTAAGTTTTTCAGAGGGCATTTTGTCTTTTATTCTTTACGCCACTTTTCTTCGGCTCGTACCGGCCGCAGCCGTCGGCGGTCTGAGGCTAGTTGAGCTTCCATTCCAGATACTCTTCCTTGGTGATCTCGCCCTCCGGAGCTGCTTCTTGCGGAGTTGCCACTTTAAGAACTCATCCAGCAGGCGATAGCGGAAGCTGACTGCCATGTGCTTTTCCGGGAAATCTGGGTCGGTGGTGTCTGTGACCTCGTAGAGCCGGGTGCCGGGTAGTGCTCGTCCAGTTCGAACAGGGTGTACATCACATCCTCTGCGGCGTACAGGGTCGGCTCATAGAGGGAACGGTAGTTCACGTCCAGCACCTCCGCAATCTTGCGGAGCAACTCTTCTTTAGGAGTGCGGGTGTTGCTTTCGTATTGTGCGATGCGGATGTCTGCGCTTTTCTCCTCAAACCCGATGGCAATGCCCAGTTCTTTCTGGGTCATACCTCGGAGGTTGCGGGCACGTTTGATGCGGTCACCGACTGCCATGCGATTGCCTCCTGACTTAAACATATTTGTTGAACCTAGTATAGCACAGAAAAATAGGAGGTGCAATAGAAAATAAACAAAAAGTTTAAGATTTTACCTGAAAACCTCTTGACTTAACGGAATGTGTTTAGTATAATGAGAGCACAAAAGATAAGCAAAAATGCTTAGTAAAATTGAATGACCGCCAAACTGATCCAAACCGCCAAGACCTTCCGAAAGGAAGCGAGCGCTCCACAAGGGGACGGCACAGCACCGCAAAGGGGATATGCCTGCCGGAAGTCAGCGAGGATGAAGCGGCACCGAACTGAAACCGACAAGGAAAGGACAAAAATGGCAAACAGCATTTTTATCAAGGCAGACGAGCTGGCAAAGGAGCTGGACATCTCGCAGGGCTGGCGTACAAAATGATCGCCCAGTGGAACGAGGAACTGAGAGCCAAGGGCTACACGACCGTGGGAGGCCGGGTAAGCAGGAGGTACTATCAGGAGAAGATCTACGGGGCATGGGAGGAGTGATAGGATGCCAGCCTACAAGGACAACAGGCAGGGCACATGGTACGCTTCCTTCTACTTCGAGAACTGGCAAGGTGTGAAGCAGAAGAAGCTGAAACGGGGATTTGCCACCAAGAAGGATGCTCTGGCGTGGGGCGGGAGTTCCTTCTTCAGCAGGCAGCAGACCTGACCATGACCTTTGAAGCCTTCGTGGAAATTTATATCACGTACAAGAAAAGCGACTCCGGGAAAACACCTGGTTTACCAAGGAGCATATCATCCGAACGAAAATCTTACCGTATTTCAAAAAAAGCGGCTCAGCGAGATCAAGCCGCGAGATGTAATCGCATGGCAGAACGAGATGCTGAACTACCGGGACAAAACGGCAAGGCCTACTCGCCGACCTACCTCAAGACGCTCCATGGACAGCTCAGTGCCATTCTGAACCACGCCGTCCGGTTCTATGGGCTGAAATCAAATGCAGCAGCCACAGCCGGGTGCATGGGGTCAGAAAAGCACAAGGAGATGCTCTTCTGGACGAAGGAGGAGTACCTCAAGTTCGCAGAGGTCATGATGGACAAGCCGCAGTCCTACTACGCCTTTGAAGTCCTCTACTGGTGTGGCATCCGGGAGGGCGAATTGCTGGCTCTGACCCGGCAGACTTCGACTTGGACAAGGGGCTGCTCTCCATCACCAAATCCTATCAAAGGCTGAAAGGCCGGGATGTGATCACTGACCCGAAAACGCCCAAGAGCGTCCGGGTCATCCAGATGCCGCAGTTTCTGACGGACGAGATCAGGGATTACCTGAAATCCCTCTACAAAGTCCAGCCAGACCAGCGGATCTTTGAGGTGACCAAGAGCTACCTGCACCACGAGATGGACAGGGAGCCAAGGCAGCCGGAGTAAAGCGGATACGAATCCACGACCTGCGGCACTCCCATGTATCGCTGCTGATCGAGATGGGATTCTCGGCTCTGGCAATCGCAGACCGGGTGGGGCATGAGCGTGGACATCACCTACAAGTACGCGCACCTATTCCCGTCAAAGCAGCAGGAAATGGCGCAGAAGCTGGACATGGAGCGAAAGGATGGATGAAGATGGAACGAGTACTCGACCAGCAAGGCCGCTGGCGGAACAAGGTGGTAGCCTTCCGAATGTCCCCGGAAGAGGACGAGGTTCTGGAAGCCAAAGTAAAGCTCCGGGCTGACCAAACAGGAGTATATCATCCGCCGCTTGACCGACCGGGAGATCACCGTGGTAGGCAACCCAAGGGTCTACAAAGCCTTGCGAGACCAGATGAAGCTAATCTATCAGGAATTGCAGCGGCTGGCCGTGGATGAAGAAGTTCCGCCGGACTTGCTGGAGACCCTGCAAATGGTGGCTCTGACGTTGAACGGACTTAAGGAGGAATGCGAATGACGGACAATAGAAAAACGACCGTACCGGGTGCATCTGTTGGCGCAGATGCGGTACAGTCGTCCTCAAAAATCAACACTTAATATTATAACAAATTCGGACAAGCAAATCAATCTGCAAGCCGCGAAAAATAAAACAATTTCGGGCTGAACACGGTATCAATGACCGAACTGTACGACACGGTGTATCCACCCCGGAAACCCATCGTGAACGACCTGCTGTACAGCGGCACCTACCTCTTTGTAGGCGCGCCCAAGGTGGGTAAGTCCTTCTTCATGGGGCAGCTTGCCTACCATGTGGCGATGGGGCTTCCGCTGTGGGGAACGAGGTGCATCAGGGCACTGTCCTCTATCTGGCGTTGGAGGATGATTACGCCCGTCTGCAGCGGCGGCTCTCCCGGATGTTCGGGGTAGAGGAGACCAGCAATCTCTACTTCGCAACGCAAGCTAAGTCCGTGAGCGAGGGACTTGACCAGCAGTTGGAAGGATTCATCCGGGAACACCCGGATGTACGGCTCATCATCATCGACACCCTGCAGAAGGTGCGGGAGATCGGCGGTGACCGATACAGCTACGCCAGCGACTACGAGATCGTGACCAAACTGAAAACTTTCAGCGACAGGTACGGCATCTGCCTGCTGGTGGTTCATCACACCCGGAAGATGGAAGCCGAGGACAGCTTTGATATGATCTCCGGCACCAACGGTCTGTTGGGTGCAGCGGATGGCGCGTTCATCATGCAGAAGAAGCGGCGCACGGACAACACCGCACTACTGGACATCGTGGGGCGTGACCAGCCGGATCAGGAGCTGACATTGGAGTTAGACCGGGAACGCTGCGTGGGAGGAGCCGAAACGGAACTTTGGAAGCTGCCGCCCGACCCGCTTCTGGAAGCGGTGGCAAAGATGCTCAGCCCGGAACAGCCAGAGTGGAGCGGTACGCCCACGGAGCTGCTGGAACGTCTGTCTGGTGTGAGCATACAGGCAAACATCTTGACCCGGAAGCTGAACGTGAGTGCCGACAGGCTCTACAACGATTATGGAATTCGGTACGAAAGCAAGCGCACCCATGAGGGCAGAGTGGTCAAATTAACGTTGAAAATTCTGGGGCGTGACGATTCGTGACGGTTGTGACGGTATTTTGCTACTATGTAAAATACCGTCACAATCGACACAACCGACACGGGATGGTGATAACGATGAAAAATGTGCAGATTTCGCAGGAACTTTTCGTCGCCTTGCTGCATTATCATTTGAGCGGCGAAAATGAGTACGAAGAAGTTATTGAACAGGGCTTGGAGCAAAACTGGATGCGATGCTGCGACATGAGCTGTATGCCCAGTACAAGACAGCACCCACCGAGGAACAGCGGGAGCAGGCTCGGCAGGAGTATCTGGACCGGCGAGGCGTGCCAGAAAGCTTCCGCTGGTGAGTTCCTCTATTGGCAGAGGACAGGAGCGTGTCACGCCCTGTGAATGCAATCACGCAGGAAGGTGGTGTTGACCGGGCAGCGGCGAGGTGCCGCAAAACCCCGTCCGCAGACGGAGGCCCCGGCAGGGCGCAAAGGCATCTTTGATGGACGGAACGTCTGTCAAAAGTGCTTTTGCGTTACTTTCGACGAAAGTAACAAAGCCTATGCCGTGTCCGGCGCCGGTTACTTCCACAGAGAAAGGACGTGCGATTGAAAAGAACTATTTCCGCAATGCGGGTCCCGGCTCCCTCAACCATAACCGGAGAAGTTTCACCGCTGAAAACGTAGACCCGAGCGCAGCAGCCTGAATGTTGTGTACCGGGATGAACCGATTCAGAAGGTGTACCACAAACTGTTTGACGAGGCAGTGAACCGCTACAACGCCAAGCAGAAGCGCAAGGACCGCTGTATCAACGACTACTATGAGCACCTGCGGACAGGCAAGCAGGAAAAGCTCTTCCATGAGTTGATCGTCCAGATCGGCAACAAAGATGATATGGGTGTCCTGACCGAGAACGGCGCACTGGCAAAGGAACTGCTGGACGAGTATATGCAGGGCTTCCAAGAACGTAACCAGACACTGCGGGTGTTCGGAGCGTTCCTCCACATGGATGAAGCTACGCCCCATCTGCACATCGACTTCGTGCCGTATGTGTCCGGCTGGAAAGGCAAAGGACTGGACACCAAGGTTTCCCTGAAGCAGGCTCTGAAGGCCTTGGGCTTTGCAGGCGGTTCTAAACGGGAATCCGAGCTGAACCAGTGGATCAACGCCGAGAAAGAACAGCTTGCCGCCGTGATGGAGCGGCACGGCATCGAGTGGGAACAGAAAGGCACCCACGAAGAGCACCTGTCTGTGCTGGACTTCAAGAAGCAGGAGCGCAGTAAAGAAGTGGCGGCTCTGGAAGCTGCCAAGCAGGAGTGCCAGACCGACCTGACCGAGATGCAGGAGCAACTGGAAACAGCGCAGACAGCTGTAGCCGCTGAACAGCGGGTACAGAAAGCAGAGCTGACCTACCAGAAGCAGAGCCAGAAGCTGAACAAGCTGGCTCCCATCATAGAAGGTTTGGAAAACCTGTCAGCGCAGTACTCCCAGCGGCCAGAAGAATGGGTGCCAGAAGCAGCCACATTTGAGACCGCCAAGAGCTATCGGGAGAAGAAGGCCATGCCGCTGATCCAGAAGTTGGTGAAGGTACTCTTTGCCCTCCATCGGAAGTACTGGGAGGTCAAGGATGAGCGGGATAAGTATCTGAACTTCTATCAGGACGAGATGAAGGCTACCCGCCATTTGAGCCAGCAGCTGGAACAGGTAAAGCTGAGAATTCGCAGCTCTATGCGATGAAATGTGATTTCAGGCGAGTATGGAACTATTTCGGTGCCGAAAAGATGCAGCAGGTCATTGGGCTTATGAGGGGCAGGAGCAGACCGCGGATAGAAGCCAGAAGAAGAACAGGCAGAACAGCGTAGAACTGTAAGCATAGAGACCCCGCCAGCATCTGCTGGCGGGGTCTGTACATAAGTGATAATTCGACCCCGAAAAATGCAATAGAAATTTTATCGGCTTGCAATCACGGAAAAGCTGTGGTACGCTTTACTAGGATAGTATAAAGGAAAGGTGTATCCTTTTAGAAAAGACACCATGGTGTACCAATAGTGGTACATTTACTATGTTAAAATGAAAACAATGCGGAAATCCGCATTTGATGGAGGAAATAAAATGGTAGACACCAAAAAGAGCAGGAACGCGAAGAACTGCACCGTGCAATCTGGGCGATTGCGGATGATCTGCGCGGCGCAGTGGACGGATGGGATTTCAAGAGCTACGTTCTTGGTACGATGTTCTACCGTTATATTTCGGAGAACATTGCCAGCTATATCAATCAGGGCGAAATTGATGCAGGCAACCCGGATTTCCGCTATGAAGATATGTCTGATGCAGAGGCAGAGCAGGCACGGGAAGGGCTGGTACAGGAAAAAGGGTTTTCATCCTGCCCAGTGAGTTGTTCTGCAATGTACGGGCAAAAGCAGCCAACGATGAAAACCTCAATGAAACGCTGGAAACGGTGTTCCGACATATTGAAGAATCCGCAAAGGGCAGCTCCTCTGAGGGACAGTTTGCAGGGCTGTTTGATGATTACGATGTGAACAGCAACAAGTTGGGGCGACCGTTGCCAAGCGCAATGAGAAGCTCGTTAAACTGCTGAACGGCGTGGCAGATATGAACCTTGGCGATGTGAAAGAGCATGACATTGATGCTTTGGCGATGCCTATGAATACCTGATGACCATGTACGCCAGCAATGCGGGCAAGTCCGGCGGTGAGTTTTTACGCCTGCTGATGTGTCGGAACTGCTGACCCGGCTGGGTACCGTAGGCAAGAAGGAAATCAACAAGGTATATGACCCGGCCTGCGGTTCCGGTTCGCTGCTGCTGAAGGCAGAAAAGGTGCTGGGACGGGATGCCGTGCGCAACGGCTTCTTTGGACAGGAAATCAACATTACTACTTATAACCTGTGCCGCATCAATATGTTCCTGCACGACATCGAATTTGACAAATTCGACATTGCCTGTGAGGACACGCTGACAAATCCGCAGCACTGGGATGATGAACCTTTGAGCTGATCGTATCGAATCCACCGTACTCCATCAAGTGGGCCGGTGACGAGAATCCGCTGCTCATCAATGACCCACGTTTTGCTCCGGCTGGTGTGCTGGCTCCGAAAAGTAAGGCGGATTTGGCCTTTATCATGCATTCGTTGGCATGGCTGGCTTCCAACGGCACGGCAGCAATCGTCTGTTTCCCCGGCATTATGTACCGTGGCGGTGCAGAACAGAAAATCCGCAAGTATCTGGTGGACAACAACTTCATTGACTGCATCATCCAGTTGCCGAGCAACCTTTTTTGGTACCAGTATTGCCACCTGCATCATGGTGCTGAAAAAGGGCAAAACGGACAATAAAGTGCTGTTCATTGATGCTTCTTCCGAGTGCGTCAAGGTGACGAACAACAACAAACTCACCCCGGAGAACATTAACAAAATCGTGGACACCTTTGCACAGCGGGCAGAAGAAGCACATTTCTCCTATCTGGCGGAGTATTCCGAGGTGCAGGAAAATGACTATAACCTGTCGGTTTCCACTTATGTGGAGGCTAAGGACACCCGTGAGAAGATCGACATTGTAAAGCTGAACGCTGAAATTGCACAAATTGTAGCACGAGAAAACGAACTGCGGGCCGCCATTGACCAGATCGTGGCAGAAATCGAGGGCTGAGATGGAAAGCGAAAAGAAAGATTCTGCATTGGTACGTTCTTCTGCGGCGGAATACCTGACCTTTGTTGCCTCCACGGGGAGGACAAGGACAGCATTGAGATGCGCTACGAGGATGAAAACATCTGGCTGACGCAAAAGATGATGGCAACCCTTTACGATGTGGGGCTTCCGACCATCAATGAGCATATCAAAAGATTTATGCTGACCATGAGCAGGACGAAGCGGCAACGATTCGGAAATTCCGAATAGTTCAAAATGAGGGTGGCCGACAGGTTACTCGCAGCGTGAACCACTATAATCTGCAAATGATTATTGCGGTTGGCTTCAAGGTGAACAACCAGCGGGCGGTGCGGTTCCGTGTCTGGGCGAACCAGATCGTGGAGCAGTACACCATCAAGGGGTGGGCAATGGATGAGGAGCGCCTGAAAAACGGCGGCACAGTCCTGACCAAGAAATACTTTGAAGAGCAGTTGGAGCGCATCCGGGAGATTCGCATTTCGGAGCGCAACTTCTACCAGAAACTTACCGATATTTACGCTACTTCGCTGGATTATGACCGCAACGCGCTGACCACAAAAGAGTTCTTTGCAAAAGTGCAGAACAAGATGCACTATGCCGTGCATCGCCATACAGCGGCAGAACTGATCTATGAGCGTGCCGATGCAGAAAAGCCGCACATGGGGCTCCACACATGGAAGGACGCTCCCAACGGCAAAATTAAAAGAGCGATGTTTCCGTGGCGAAAAACTATCTGACCGAAGATGAAATGAAGTCCATGGAGCTGATCGTTTCGGCATACCTTGACCTTGCCGAGAACCGTGCCCGCCGTCATATTCCCATGACCATGGAGGACTGGGCTAAGCGGCTGGACATCTATTTGCAGGCAGATGATTGGAAGTGCTGAAGGATGCAGGCAAAATCTCGGCGCAGCTTGCAAAGATGCACGCCGAAACGGAGTTTGAAAAGTACCGTGTGGTGCAGGATCGGCTGTACCAGAGCGATTTTGACAGGTACTTGGAGGAAACTATTGGTACAGAGTGACCTAGGTGGAGGCGAAAAGCTGTGGGAAAAATCAGAGAAAACGAGCCGCTACCCCGCATACGAGATTGTCGTATGATGAATGTTACGCTAAGCTGATTTTGGAAAAATTCTTTCCGAACAAATATGAAAATCTGCAACTAAGTGATAAACCGGATTTGAGAGATTTGAAACATAATATTGGTATAGAAGTGACCTCTGCAATTCCAAAAGAAGAGCAAGAAGCATTAAACTTAGCGGCTATGATACCGTATGTGGACGAACAAGCCCAAGAGCGTAGACGCAAGAGATTGAAAAATGGGATATCGCTACACGAAGTATGGGATGGCACATCCACCTGAATCCTATAGGTATGATGGCGATTTCAATGATGTAAATATAAAAGACACTCCTTGTAAAAGATTTCTTGAAGCATATGAAGAAAAAATAAGAAAACTAAATAGTGGCAATTATGCGGAATTAGAAGGATATGATTTGTATGTTTACTCGGAAGAAGTTATTGATAGTTGGATGATTCCAAAGCTCATACAGGCAGTAAACTCTATCAATGTAGGAGTAAAGAAATATAGATATATCTATTTCGTTACGCTATGTGAAATACTAGTGTTTGATACAGAACATGACGAATGCGCAGGAATTGATATAGCTGGCGGAAGAAAACTTGATGGATTGGGAGAAAAGCAAGGAAGATAGTTGAGGCTGGTGAAAAAGATGAGTAAACTGGATGAACTGATTCAGGAACTTTGCCCGGATGGTGTGGAAACATTTCCATTGGAAGAGTGCTGTAATATTTTGATAAAAACGTAAGCCTGTAACAAAAACCTCGCGAAAAGGGAGAATATCCCTATTATGGAGCTAATGGAGTACAGGATTACGTTTCTGATTATATTTTTAATGGAAAGTTTGTCTTAGTTGGAGAAGATGGTAGTGTAATAACAAAATCTGGCACACCTGTTGTGACATGGGCAGAAGGAAAATTTGGGTTAATAATCACGCACATGTTATAGAAGAAAAGTCGGGGACAATGCTTCGGTACTTCTATTTTTATATTCAAACAATTGATGTTACTTCATTAATTCATGGAAATATCCCTAAACTTACGGGTAGGATTTCCGGTCACTGAAAATTGCGCTTCCGCCGCTTGAAATTCAGCGTGAAATTGTTCGTATTTTAGACAATTTTACAAATCTTACAGCGGAACTTACAGCGAAACTTACAGCGGAGTTTACAGCTCGCCAAAGGCAGTATGAGTTCTATCGGGATAAGCTATTGACTTTGATGTCCCTCGAGGGACAATTAACTTCTGCCAAAGAACACTTGGGGAAATGTTTGATTTCAGGAACGGCCTTAGCAAGGGCAAAGAGTTTTTGGAAAGGGGACCCCATTTATTCGTTACACAGATGTTTACAATCATCGGACGCTTAGAAAAAGGATATAACGGCACTGGTTGAGTGTACTGAAGATGAAAAGGAACGGTTAAAAGTATCAAGAGGGATGTTCTTTTACAAGAACATCCGAAACGGCGGAAGATATTGGATGGTCGTCTGTAATGCTTGATGATATGGATGATTGCGTCTTTAATGGCTTTACAATAAAGGCAACGCCGAAACCAAAGAGCTTTTGCCCGAATACTGTGCTTATTGCTTTAGCACATCGGACTTTAGACAATATGTGACGAAACACTGTGCTTTTACAACACGAGCGTCCTTGACTGGAAACACGATTGCACAATATCGAATGACAATCCCGCCACTTGATATCCAAAGCCGCATTGTAAATGTGCTGGACAACTTTGAAAAGATTTGCTCCGACCTCAATATTGGCCTGCCCGCAGAGATTGAAGCAAGACAAAAGCAGTATGAATATTATCGAGATAAATTGTTGACGTTTAAGGAGGTGGCTGCAACGTGAGTGCAGCAAAAAGGCTGGTGTAATTTATATCCTGACAAACCTCTTTCCCGATTATGTAAAATTGGCTATGCGACCAATATCGAAAATCGACTGAAACAGTTAAATCGAAGCGAGTGCATCCCATTTGCGTTTCGGGTATATGCTACTTACGATGTTTCAACTCCGCTACAAGATAAAGAACTGCATAGCCTGATTGACCGTTTGAATCCTGATTTGCGCGCTATTGATACGTTCGATGGCAAGACAAGAACAAAAGAGTTTTATGCAATGACAAAAGAGGATGCTTATGCGCTTTTGGAGAGCATTGCAAAATTAAGCGGCACAATGGACAAACTGCAGCGCCTTACCCCGGAAGGCCATGAGATTGCAGACGAAGAAGTTGCGGCTGAAATTCAGGAAGAAGCAAAAGAACGCAAAGCCCCGTTCTCATTTATTAAATGCGGTATTCCGATGGGGCAGAGGTCGTGCTGCAAAATCATCCTGAGGTTGTAGCCGTAGTAAAAGATGATAGGCAAATTGAGTATCAGGGTAAAGCCTATTCGCTTTCTGCGTTGGCTCAAAAATCATGCAGACGACCTATCCGCTACAAGGGCCGGTGCATTGGCTTTATCAGGGAAGAAAACTGCGAGATATTCGAGTGGAACGAGAAGAAGCAGGTTTGTATGAGTAAAAGGCGGGTGTGAAAATGTCCTTTTCAATATCGTTGCGGCTACCAATGAAGATACCGTTGTTGCCACCTATGAACCCTCCAAAGTGCGTTCTGACAGCTACCAGAGCGAGGCGGAGTTGGAAAAGAGTTCATCCGGCTGTTGTGCGAGCAGGGCTATACCTATCTGCCGCTGCATACCGAGGATGAACTGATTGCTAACCTCCGCAGTCAGTTGGAAGAGCTGAACCACTACCAGTTTTCCGATACGGAGTGGCAGCAGTTTTTCAGTGATGTAATTGCCAACCCCAACGAGCATATTCCCGAAAAGACCCGGAAGATTCAGGAAGATAATGTGCAGGTGCTGCACCGGGATGATGGCAGTTCCAAAAATATCACGCTGATCGACAAGAAGAACATCCACAACAACCGCCTGCAGGTCATCAACCAGTATGAGGTAAAACAAGCAGACGGCGCACGGCATGATAACCGCTATGATGTGACGATTTTGGTCAACGGCTTTCCGCTGGTTCATGTGGAACTGAAGCGGCGAGGGGTGGCCATCCGGGAGGCGTTCAACCAGATCAACCGCTATCAACGGGATTCGTTCTGGGCGGGCTGTGGTTTGTACGAGTATACGCAGATTTTGTGATCTCCAACGGCACAAATACCAAGTACTACTCCAATAGCACCCGCTACAATGCCATCAAGGATGCCAAACACGGCAAGACGAAAAAGGAAAAGACCAGCAACAGCTTTGAATTTACCTCCTACTGGGCTGATGCGAACAACCGTGTGCTGACGGATCTGATCGACTTTACCCGGACATTCTTTGCAAAGCACACGATCCTGAGCGTGCTGACCCGGTACTGCATCTTTACTTCTGAGAATATGCTGATGGTTATGCGCTCATATCAGATCACGGCAACAGAACGAATATTGAACCGCATCGAGATCGCCAACAACTACAAAAAGTATGGCAGCATCGAGGGCGGCGGCTACATCTGGCACACCACTGGCTCCGGCAAGACGCTGACTTCCTTCAAAACGGCACGGCTGGCATCGCAGCTGTCCTACATCGACAAGGTGCTGTTTGTGGTAGACCGTAAGGACTTGGACTACCAGACCATGAAGGAATATGACCGCTTCGAGAAGGGCGCGGCAAACTCCAACACCAGCACCACGATTCTGAAACGCCAGTTGGAAAACCCGGAAGCACATATCATCATTACCACCATCCAGAAGCTGGCGACCTTCATCAAAAAGAATCCGGGGCATGAGGTCTACCAGAAGCATGTTGTGATCATCTTTGATGAGTGCCATCGCAGCCAGTTTGGTGATATGCACAAGGCCATTGTTCACAATTTCAAAAGTACCACCTGTTTGGCTTTACTGGAACGCCGATTTTTGCAGTCAACGCAGGAAGCTCCACTGATCCACGCTATTTTACCACGGCGCAGACGTTCGGCGACCAACTGCACACCTACACCATCGTGGATGCCATCAACGACAAGAATGTGCTGCCATTCCGTGTGGATTACATCAAGACGATGGATGCATAGCCAGACATGGACGATAAACAGGTTTGGGATATCGACCGGAAAAGGCGTTCATGGCACCCAAGCGTATTTCTCTGGTGACAAAGTACATCCTCGATCACTTCGACCAGAAAACCTATCGGGGAGACAAATCGTATGAGTTTAATCTGCTGACGAATGTGGCAGAGGTGGCCTCTGCCCAGCGTGGTGCGGTGGATGAAATCAAGCAAAACAGCGCGTCAGCGGTTTTAATTCGATTTTCTGCGTGGCATCTGTGCCGATGGCAAAGCTGTATTATCAGGAGTTCAAAACAGATGGCGGCAGACCCAACCAAGCGGCTGCGCATTGCTACCATTTACAGCTATGGAGCCAACGAAGCGGAAACAGATGGCATTCTGACGAGGAAAACCCGGAAGATACCTCCAACCTCGACCAGAGCAGCCGGGATTTCCTGGACGCAGCCATTCAGGATTACAACGAGATGTTCCACACGAACTACTCGACCGATGGCGAACGGTTCCAGAATTACTACAAAGATGTATCGCTCCGCATGAAAATAAAGAGCTTGACCTGCTGATCGTGGTCAATATGTTCCTGACGGGCTTTGATGCCACGACCCTGAATACCCTTTGGGTGGACAAAACCTGAAGATGCACGGTCTGATTCAGGCGTTCAGCCGGACAAACCGTATCCTGAACAGCATCAAGACCTTTGGCAATATCGTCTGCTTCCGCAATCTGCAGAAGCGGGTAGATGCGGCTATCTCGCTGTTCGGAGATAAAATGCGGGTGGCATCGTTCTGCTGCGCAAATATGCGGACTATTACCACGGTTATATGGACGAGCAGGAAAATACCATCAGGGCTATACGGACATGATCGATGACCTGACGCAGAAGTTCCCGCTGACAGAGCCGCAAATCATCGGGGAGCAGAACCAGAAAGACTTTATCGTGCTGTTTGGCGCACTGCTGCGGATGCGGAACCTGCTGTCCTCCTTTGATGATTTCAAGGGCAACGAGCTGATCTCGGAACGGGATTTACAGGACTACTTAGGCCGCTATCAGGACTTGCGAGATGAATGGCGCAATAAGAAGCACGATGAAACCAAAGAGGACATCACGGATGATGTGGTGTTCGAGGTGGAGCTGATTCGGCAGGTCGAAATTAACATTGACTACATCCTGATGCTGGTCAAAAAGTACCATGACACCCATTGCGATGACAAAGAGGTGCTCATCACGATTCGCAAGGCGATTGATGCCAGCCCGGAACTGCGCAGCAAAAGCAGCTGATTGAAACGTTTATTGCAGGGGTCAACGATGTGGATGATGTGATGGCAGAGTGGAACACCTATGTGACCGAACAGCGGGAGAAAGAGCTTGCAAAGATCATCCAAGAGGAAAAGCTGAAGGAGCCGGAGACACGCAAATATCTGGCCAATGCGTTCCGTGACGGTGAGATCAAGACTGTGGGCACTGACATTGATAAGTTGATGCCTCCTGTTTCTCGCTTTGGCGGCGGTGGCCGTGCACAGAAAAACAGGGTGTAATCGATAAGCTGAAGAGCTTCTTTGATAAATTCTTTGGGATTGGTGGAAGTTCATTTGAGGAGGGAAAACATGACTAAATGGTATAGAGGATAGTACTATAACGGTAACATCGATAATGGTGAGTAGAGAAAATGGATATTTTTTCAACCAGAGAATTGGCAACGGCTTTTGGGTCGGTGCGATTTTGATAGCTGTAGGAATGGCTATAGTTACCAATAAAAAGATAAGGCAGGGGTTTATAGGAGTTCTGAAATGCTTCTTCAACAGGAAGCTAAGGAAATTATGGGAAATATATTTCTTGTACATCGGAATAATCACGCTGATGTTTTCAAGGCTTCCAATATGGAAAAATATATATTTAAAAGATATTATTCTTTGGACGTTTTTTCGGGACTGACTATTTGCATAAATGCAGTTGCCGGCGAGGCTGATGAAAAGTATATACTTAAAGTTCTGAAAGACAATATTAGATTTACGATGGTTACAGAACTTTTATTAAGTACTTTACATTTAGTTTTTGGGTTGAATTGATAATAATTCCGATAACAACAGTTATTGTGTTGTTCGATACAGTTGCAGAACATAAAAGTGATGCAATAGCAGTACATAAGCTATTGCAGGATGTGATAGCCTTTGCTGGACTATGTGTGATACTTCAAACAGTGAGAGTGGGAATTTGGAATATCGAGAACTTAATGTGATAAATACATTAGTGAGTTTCTTTATTCCAATTGTCTATTTACTTCTTGTCACACCGCTAGAGTATGCATTTGAACTATATTCGAAATATGAAATGCTATTTATACAGATGCATTTTAAAGAGCCAAGCGATAAGATGGTCCAGAGAAAAGACATTTGAAAGTGATAAAGGTGTGTGGATTGTCTGTTAAAAGAATTATGCTGTTTCAAAAGCAGTGCATACCACGAATGTATATTTTTATGCCTGATGTAGAATTTGATTTGTTGATAAGTCATTTGGAAGTCAGAAGTTAATAAAGCTAAAAGCTTGAAAACATATAAGAAATCGTTTATAATACTCACAGAGATTCCGCTGGCTATGTGATACTATCCTGATACTAAAAATCAGCAAGCCACATCTACCACAGCAATCTCATGGAAAAGTGAACATCCAAGGATAAATTTACTAAACAAATTTGTTTAGCGATAATCTGGACTTACCGAGCTCGAGTAATGGAATTACGCGAACTTTCAACGTTGCTATGATCAAAATCGAAAGAAAAATCGCGCTGTGGCATTAGTTTGACATTAAGCTGCGAAAAAGCACACAGAATTATAATTCAACGAGCCTTCGCGGTTTAACATTTGAGAATAATTTGAAAGCCCCCTGAAAGTGACGAGAAATCGAAACTTTCAGGGGGCTTTTTGACATTATTGACATTAAGAAATGACCGTGATATTATCGAAAATAAGGCGCTGTTGCCTGACAGTGGGGTGATAATGGATCTTGAATCCGGCGGCACGGGCAGAGCATCAATGTGTAGCACGATTGCACAGATGAATGAGGAATTTTCCTTCAACGGAAAGCTGGAAGAGCACCTGCGAATCGGCTTTAATTTGGAATTTTTGAGCGAGGTTTTGAAGTCGATGGAAGGAGACGAGGTCAGCGCATGGGTGGTCGGCCATCTGTCCCCCGTAGCCAATGCAGAAACCTGTGTTTGGTTTGTAAACTTTCAGCTGATTCATAGTTTCCATTCGTGAACATGGCTCAAAGGGATAACCACAAAATATAAACCTCTTATGAAATCCTCTTGACAAAGTGGGAACGGGCAGTATAATAAAATGAACATTGTTCATATTGAGGGTGACCACATGAATACAATCGTAACCTCCAAGGAAGATATCTTAAAAAACAGCCGTGAGCTTATCCGGGAAAGGGCTGGGCGGCGGTCAGTATCCGTTCTGTCGCCTCGGCATGCGGGGTCTCGGTCGGCTCGATCTACAACTATTATGACTCCAAGGCTGAGCTTATCAGCGCCACGGTCGAGAGCGTCTGGTGCGAAATTTTCCACCGCCCGCAGGACGAGGCCGTATTTCAGGATGTGCAGACCTGTGTCAAATGGATGTACGAGCGCATGGCCTACGGCTGTGAGCAGTATCCTGGATTCTTCACACTGCACTCTCTCGGCTTTATGCAAGAGGACAAGGCCGATGGCAAACGGCCCATGCAGCAAATCTGGCACCATATCTTAAATGGTCTGTGTACTGTGCTGCAACAGGATACCAAAATCCGCCCGGACGCTTTTAACGCGCAATTCACCGTTGAAAAATTTGCCGATGTTCTATTTTCGCTGATGCTGTCTGCCTTGCTGCGGCAGGACTACGACCCTGCCGCTGTGCTGGAAATCGTGCGCAGAACCTTATATTGACTGCATTTTCTTCCCACACTGCTGTGGGAATTTTATAATGCCTAAAATGAACAATGTTCACTTAAAGGAGACACTCATAGGAAAGTTCATCGCAATATCCTGTTGCTGCTCGCCTGTCTTGTGTGGAGGAATGCAAGCTTCAACATCCTGCGCTTTGGATGCAACTTTGCCGAGCAAGCCCTTGATGACCGTAAAACGAAGCCGACCCAGAAAAAATGCAGTGTTACAATCAATTTGATCTATCAACAAGGAGCAATCAACTATGCAAGCAATCGTAGAAACTGTTTTTGATGCTGTGTATCTGGTATCCGTCATCACCATCGGTATCCTGATGATTTGTGGCTGCAAGGGCAGCCACCAGTTCAAGCTGTTCGGTCTGATGGCTGTCGTTCTGGGTGCCGGCGACTCGTTCCATCTGATTCCCCGTGCTCTGGCTCTATGCACCACGGGCTTTGAAAACTTTACCGTCCCCTGGGTCTGGGTAAGTGGATCACCTCTGTGACAATGACTGTCTTTTATGTGCTGCTGTACTATGTATGGCGTGAGCGCTACCGGGTCAAGGGCAACAATGGCCTGACTGCCGCCATCTACGGTCTGGCTGCCGTGCGTGTTATCCTGTGCATGATGCCGCAGAACCAGTGGCTGAGCGTCGAATCTCCCCGCTGTCCTGGGGCATTTACCGTAACATTCCTTTTGCACTGATGGGCCTGCTGATCATCGTGCTGTTCTACCGCAGCGCCAAGGAGCATAACGACGCGGCTTTCCGCTGGATGTGGCTGACCATCGTGCTGAGCTTCGGTTTCTACATTCCCGTTGTTCTTTGGGCCAATACCGTCCCCATGATCGGTATGCTGATGATCCCCAAGACCTGCGCCTATGTGTGGACCGTTCTCATCGGCTATTCTGCTATGAAGAAGGAATGTAAGTGATTTGTTCACAGTACCGATTTATGAAATAAATTGCTTCGTAAAGATCCAAGCTTACCGAATTGGAATGATCTTTCTTGATAAAACTGGATCAGTTAAACTTGTAAGCCCCTGCCGGTGATGAACCGACAGGGGGTTTTATGTGTGTACGGGTAGTTTAACAGAATACTTGATGTTAGCCGCGATTACGACGCATCCAGCAATTCGTCCGGGTCCTCGATGGCTTCTTCGATGGTCTCTTCCTCAGGAGTGGGTTCATCGACATCGGACGGAGCGAACAGGTCGCGGATGAAGTCGCGCAGGAGGACGAGGCTGTTGTCAAGGTCGGCATCCTCGCTCAGCAGCTGCTGGATCATATCCGGCTTATCGGTGATCAGGTCGTCCACGCCGATGCTCAGCAGTTCGCTGGCATCCTCTTCGCGGTTGACGGTCCATGCGGAGATCGTCTTGCTGCGCTTATGGATCTGCTGCACCATACCGGAGGTGATAAAGGTGGACTGTACGCTGAAGAAATCTGCGGCAGGCAGATCGTAATAACTGCCCACGCCCAGTGCAAGTATATAGCCGGTCCGGATCTCCGGTGCCAGCTCCTTGACCTTGCAGAGGGTTTCATAACTCTGCGAGGTGATGGTGCAGTCCTGCGCAAAGCCTTTTCGCGGATGATGCGGATGGTTTCCGCTTCCAGCTCCGGGTGGCGGCATTGGGCTTGATCTCAATGTTCAGCTGGATCTTACCTTTGCACAGGTCCAGCACTTCTTCCAGTGTGGGAACTTTGGCACCAGTGTACTTCTGGCCGAACCAACGCCCGGCATCCAGCTTGCGAACCTCGTGATAGGTCAGGTCGTAGATGTTCTCGTTGCGGCCGGTGCAGCGGCGCAGGCTGGTATCGTGGGTCACCATGACCACGCCGTCCCTGGTCATCTGCACATCCAGCTCGGCCCACTCGCAGCCCTGATCGATGGCCAGCTGGAAAGCGGGCAGGGTGTTTTCCGGTGCGGCAGCGGAGTAGCCGCGGTGCGCGGTGACTACCGGCGCAACGCCGCCCAGCATGGAGAGCAGCTCGTCGTCTCTGGGCAGGGCAAGGTAACAGAATGCCAGCGCAAAGGTGAGCAGAGTAGCACCCGCAACCGATGCACCCAGAAGCAGCCTGCCGGTGGAACGGTGATGCTTTCCGCTCTGGACCGGCTCCGGCTCAGAGGGAGAGACTCCCGCAGGCGGCAGTGTAGCATGGCGAGGATCGTGCACTGCGCCATGGTGATGGCGCAGTCGATCAGGAACTGGAAGAAAGGCATCTCAATGGCCAGCGCCGCGCGGGACAGTGCAAACATGGCCTGTGTGCTCTGCAGCCCGACCGCGATGATGATGCCGTACAGCGGCACGGCAACCGCTGCCGTCAGCAGCAGGGAACGCAGGACGACCGAGAGGTTCCAGCGCAGCAGCAAAAGAAAAGCACGGAAGACGCGCCTGCGGATGCAGCAAAAGCTTTCCTTTACCGACTGCCACAGGCTTTTGCGCTCCAGCACGAACAGCGGCAGCACCAGCACCCAGCTGACACAGAGGAACAGCAGGGCGGCACCGGCAGCCAGATAGAGCAGGTAATACCGGCTGTTTGCCTGGATGACACCCATGATGTATTCCGGCACGGCAAGCTGCGTGATATAGTTATAGGCGAGGAAAAAATTGGTAAACGGGATCAGCACGGCACTGTAGACCAGAACGAGCCAGTTCTGCGGCAGGAATGCGTGGCGGATATCTGCAAGAGAGGTGCGCAGCAGGGCAGGCAGGCGGATCGTTTCGCCCTTGCGGGCAAGATCCAGCCCATGCAGCAGGACGGAAAACTCATACAGCGCCCAGAACGCGGTCAGGATGGCAATGAGCGTGATGCACAGGATGATCGCAGGGGGAGGAAAAGATATCGGAAGCGTTGTTGTTGCTCAGGTAGTGCATGGGTGCGAACCGCAGCGTGAGCGACCAGAGCTGCTGCATCAGGGGACGAACAGCAGGTTCGTTGCAGCCTTATACAGGACGATGACCGCGAGCAGGGGATCTCGGCGCGGCGGATGATAGCCCGGGCGGAGTGCTTCATGGAGTTGTAGGTTTCGTTGGAGGCGCGGAGTGAAGTGAGCAGATCTTTCAATTTGACATGGCCTTCCTTTTATATTCTGCAAAATGACCCGCCCCGAAGCTTCCCGGCGGGCTGTTCTGCGAAAAATTTACATATTAAATATAGTGTAACATAACTTCTTATAAAATAAAATGCAGCAGGGGCAGACAGAATCCACAAAATTAAAAGAGAATTTTTGGCAGCTGAGTGTGCGGCGCAAAATGCCCGCAAAAGGCGAGAAAGCGGAGGAACGATGAATCGTTAAAAATTGTAGAACTTTGCCGACAGATGTTGATTCGCATGGACTTTTATAGAATCTCTTGCATTTTATGGAAAATTCAGTATAATAAAACTAATTTTGAAAGCTCACACAGACAACCAGGAGGTCTTACCATGGCTTCAAAGATCAATAAGGGAGAAATCCTCGCCAAGTTTTTTGATGACGGGGAATACACTGCACTGTTTGCTGACGGTGCAGTGAGCGCTGCCTGCGGCTATGCGGCAGGTCAGCAGGCTTACGCTGTTTACCAGAACGGCGAAGCTGTTACCGTAAAGGATGTTGAAAAGAACATCAAGGTTCTGGAGATGGCAGCTCAGACTGGCTGCCCGGTCGTCACCTTCTACAACTCCGTCGGCGCAAAGCTGGCTGAGGGTCTGGACGTGCTGACCGCCAGCGCAAAGCTGAATGCGCAGATCGCAAAGGTTTCCGGCGTGATCCCGCAGGTGGCTGTTGTTCTGGGTGTCTGCGGCGGCACCAGCGCACTGAGCGCTGCCAATGCAGATGTCTGCATCATGGCTGAGGGCGCAGAGCTGTTCTTCACCGCTCCGTTCACCTCTGCTGCCAAGGGCGACAAGGTGGCCGATGCCGGCACCGCAGCCGCCGCTGCAAAGGCTGGCGTGGCCGCCATTGTGGCACCCACTGCTGAGGAAGCTGCCGAGAAGGCTGCTCACATCGGGCCTGCTGCCGGCCAACAACCTGACCGGCCCTGCGATCTTTGAGTTCGAGCAGCCCACTGCTGCTCTGGCTGCCGGTGCAGAGCCTGCAAAGGCTGCTGCTGCCGTGGTCGATAAGGACAGCGCTGTGGAGCTGTATGCAGGCTTTGGCAAGTCTGTTTACACCGCATTTGCCACCGTGGGCGGCAACGCCGTGGGCGTTGTGGCCACCGGCAAGACCCTGTGCCACAACTGCGTGGCCAAGGCTTCCCGCTTTGTGCGCCTGTGCGATGCCTTCAGCGTGCCGGTGATCACCATTGTGGATACCGAGGGCTTTGTGCCCAGCGCGACCGATGACATTGCAGGCGGCATCCGTGAGGCTGCCCGTCTGGCTGCTACCTATGCCGACGCTACCACCGCAAAGGTGGCTGTGCTGGCTGGCAAGGCCGTCGGCCCTGTTTACACCGCTCTGGCTGCTGCCGATCTGCGCATTGCCGTGGCTGGCTGCACCGTCAGCGCACTGGAACCCAGCGCAGCGGTCAGCGTCCTGTACAAGGAAGAGATCGATGCTTCCGACAACATCATTGCAGCCACCAACGCAAAGGCTGCTGCTTACACCGCCGAGGTGTGCAGCGCAGCAAATGCAGTTGCCTGCGGCGCTGCTGACCTGACCTGCGATGCAGCCAATGTGCGTGCAAGCGTTGTTGCCGCACTGGAACTGCTGAGCACCAAGCGTGCTGCCCGCCCAAGAAGCACGGCAACATGGCTCTGTAATTGTCTGTATAAATCTTTTTGATACGATTTTGATTTGGAGGATCCTTCCATGAAGTACTACAATATTACCGTCAATGGCGTTGCTTACAGCGTCTCCGTGGAGGAGACTGCCGCTGGTGCTGCTCCGGTTGCTGCTGCAGCTCCTGCCGCACCCGCTGCTCCTAAGGCTGCTCCGGCTCCCGCTGCTGCTCCAAGGCTGCTGCAGGCGCTGCTGGTGCCGTTGCCGTCAAGGCTCCCATGCCCGGCAACATTCTGGATGTCAAGGTCAAGGCCGGTGCATCCGTGAAGGCTGGCGACGTGCTGGTGATCCTGGAGGCCATGAAGATGGAGAACGAGATCGTTGCTCCGCAGGATGGCACTGTGGCTTCCATCAACGTCAACAAGGGCGACACCGTCAACTCCGGTGACGTTCTGGTTTCCATGAACTAAGGGAGAGGTGACAATCATGGCCAAAAAGCCGATCAAGGTTACTGAGGTCGTCCTGCGCGATGCCCACCAGTCTCTGCTGGCCACCCGCATGACCCTGGATGAGATGCGCCCGATCCTGCCCGAGATGGACAAGATCAACTACTTCTCTGTGGAGTGCTGGGGCGGCGCTACGTTCGACAGCTGCATCCGCTTTTTGGATGAGGACCCCTGGACCGCCTGCGCGTGCTGCGCAAGGAGCTGCCCCACCAGAAGCTGCAGATGCTGTTCCGCGGCCAGAACATGCTGGGCTACCGCCCCTACGCCGATGATGCCGTTGAGTACTTTGTGCAGAAGTCTGTTGCAAACGGCATCGACGTGATCCGTATTTTCGATGCACTGAACGATCCGCGCAACCTGCAGACCGCCATCAAGGCAGCCAACAAGGAAGGTGCTCATGTGCAGGGCTGCATCAGCTACACCCTCAGCCCCGTGCACAACAACGAGTACTTTGCAGCCTACGCCAAGACCCTGGAGGAGATGGGCGCAAACTCCATCTGCATCAAGGATATGGCCGGTCTGCTGACCCCCTATACCTGCTACGATCTGGTGAAGAAGCTGAAGGAGACCGTCAGCATCCCTGTTGACATCCACAGCCACTACACCGCAGGTCTGGCTTCCATGTCCATCCTGAAGGGCATCGAGGCAGGTGCCGACATCATCGATACCGCCATGAGCCCCCTGAGCCTGGGCACCAGCCACATGCCCACCGAGAGTCTGGTCGCTGCCCTGCAGGGCACCGATTACGACACCGGTCTGGATCTGAAGCAGCTGAACGTTGTGCGCGCATACTTTGCAAAGCTGCGCGAGAAGTACATTGCCAACGGCCAGATCAGCCCGAAGAGCCTCGGCGTGGATGCAAACACCCTGCTGTACCAGGTGCCCGGCGGCATGTTCTCCAACATGCTCAAACAGCTGAAGGATGCCGGCAAGGAAGATAAGCTGGACGAAGTGCTGGCAGAGATCCCCCGCGTCCGCGAGGATGCAGGCTATCCGCCGCTGGTCACCCCCACCAGCCAGATCGTTGGTACGCAGGCTGTGTTCAATGTGATCCTGTGCGAGCGCTACAAGATGGTCACCAAGGAGTTCAAGGGTCTGGTCCATGGCGACTACGGCCGTACTCCCGCTCCCATCAGCCCGGAGTTCACCAAGAAGATCCTGGGCGACGAGCAGCCCATTACCTGCCGCTTTGCTGATACTCTGGCTCCTGAGATGGACAAGCTGAAGGCAGAAGCTGCCAAGTGGGCAACGCAGGAAGAGGACGTGCTGACCTACGCAATGATCCCGCAGGTGGCGCCCAAGTTCTTTGAAAAGCGCAATGCCAAGAAGCAGGGCGTGGACGGCGACCATGTGGACTACACCAATCAGTCTCATCCCGTCTGATCTTTCATAACGGATTCAGGAGCTTCTCGCTTTTGCGGCGGGAGGCTCCTTTTGTGTTTTGCACCGGATCTGGCCCCAAAATGGGCAGCGGCTCATTGACATGAAAATCCATCCATTTTATAATGAATCAAAATGGATGCAGCCGACACCGGGCATCCCTGGAAAAGAAGAGGTGATCTGCATGAGAAGCATCACGGTACAGCGCCTTGCGGAATTTACAGAGCAGGATTATGAATTTACCTTCGGCATCACCCGGAAGGAATTTGCCCAGATGCTGGAAGCACTGAATGCGGCTTATTGCAAGGAGCACCGGCGCAGGCCGCATTTTACCAAGATCACAATGCAGGATAAACTGGTGCTGACTTTGCTCTACCGCCGCGAGTACCGCAGCATGGAGAACATTGCGGCAGAATACGGTGTCTCCCGCGATACCATTGCGGACAATATCCACTGGGTGGAGCGCGCACTGCTGAACGCAAATCTGCTGCAGAACAGCGTGACCTGCGTATATAAAACCAACTGAAACTGGCTCTGATACAGGATCGGAAGATTTTGTATCAGAGCTTTTGCTTTGCACCGTGTATTGCGGCCGGTTTTGGCGGCGGCACGCAACAGTGCACCTTGAATTTTGGGCCGAAGAATAGTAAAATGAAACTATATGTATCGTAACATGGGTTTGTGTACCCAAAGGCGGATACGTATACCGAAACTTGTAAGCTGAAACACTGAAAATGTAAGAACAGGAGAGCGTTATGATCTTAAGCATGACCGGCTTTGGCCGGGGACTGCTGTGCGCAATGGCCGTGAGATCACGGTGGAGCTGCGCAGCGTAAACTCCCGTTACTTTGAGTATTCTTCGCGCATCCCGCGCACCTGCAGCTATCTGGACAGCCGCTTGAAAAAGCAGCTCAACGAGCGCATTTCCCGCGGCAAGGTGGAGCTGAGCATGACCGTGCAGAATGTGGACGCTGCCGATACGGTGGTGGCCGTCAACATGGAGCTGGCACGCAGCTACCAGCAGGCCATGCGGGATATTTCGGAACAGCTGGGTATCAAGAACGATATCTCTGCGGGCGTGCTGACCCGCTTCCCGGATGTGCGCACCACCCGCCACGCGGATGTGGACGAGGAACAGCTGTGGGAAGATGTTTCTGCCGTTACCGCACAGGCGCTGGACCGCTTTGTGGAGATGCGCGCCGCCGAGGGTGCCAAGATGAAGGCAGACGTGGAAAACCGCCTGAACTTCCTCGAGGAGTGCGTGGGCAGGGTGGAGACTTTGAGCGCAGGCCGCGTGGAAGCCTACACCAACCGCCTGTACGAGAAGCTCAAGGTCATTATGGAGGACCGCGATATCGACGATGCCCGCGTGCTGTCCGAGGCCGCTATTTTGGCGATAAGACCGCTGTGGATGAAGAGACGGTGCGCCTGCGCAGCCACATTGCGCAGTACCGCGATATCCTCAAGCTGGACGAGCCGGTGGGCCGCAAGTTGGACTTTTGACGCAGGAGCTGAACCGCGAGACCAATACCATCGGCTCCAAGTGTCAGGATCTGGATATCACCCGCATCGTGGTGGATATGAAGGCGGAGATCGAAAAGATCCGCGAACAGATCCAGAATCTGGAGTGATACAGAAAATTCGGAGGGGTTTATGAAGCTCATCAACATCGGGTTTGGCAATATGGTCAGTGCAGGCCGTGTGGTGGCAGTGGTCAGCCCGGATTCCGCCCCAGTCAAGCGCCTGGTCAAGGAGGCGCGGGAGCGCGGAATGCTGATCGATGCATCCTATGGCCGCAGCACCCGTGCAGTGCTTATCATGGACTCCGATCATGTGGTGCTCTCGGCGCTTCAGCCGGAAACGGTGGCCAACCGTGCGGCAGGGCAGGAGGGCAAAACACCAGCAGAGGAGGAACAGACCCATGGCGAACGATAAATATTTGTTTGTGGTCTCCGGCGCGGCCGGTACCGGCAAGGACAGCGTGGTGAAGGCACTGCGCGAAGCACACCCGGAGATCGAAAAGACTGTTTCCGCCACCACCCGCGCCCCCCGTCCCGGCGAGCAGGAAGGGGTGGATTATTATTACCGCACCCGGGAGCAGTTCCAGCAGCTGATCGAGAACGATCAGGTGGTGGAGCACAACTTCTACAACGGCAACTACTACGGTACCCTGCGCGAGGAAGTGGACAAGCGCCTTGCAGCCCGGAAGGTGGTCGTTCTGGTCATCGATGTGCACGGCGCAGCGAACATCCGCCGCATGTTCCCGGGCGCGACCACCGTGTTCCTGCTGCCGCCGTCGGTGGAGGAGCTGGAGCGCCGTCTGCGGGGCCGCGGCACCGAGACCGAGGACAGCATTCAGGAGCGTCTTGCCACCGCCCGGCAGGAGCTGGCCCAGCAGGATAAATTCACCCTGAAGCTGGTCAACGACCAGGTCGATACCTGTGCCGATGCACTGTATCAGGCCATCTGCCAGCGCATTGGTGCCGCAGAATAACATTTTGAAGGAGCTGGACGAATGCCCAAAACGGTGGGGGTCGCGGTCAGCAATGCGACCTTCCACTTTGATAAGCTTTATACCTATGCCGTCATGCCGGATCAGCAGAATGCGGTAAAACTTGGCAGCATGGTGCTGGTGCCCTTTGGCCGCGGCAGCCGCGCCCGCATGGGCGTGGTGCTGGCCTGCGATGCCGAACCGGAAAGCGCGAAGCTGAAATATCTTTTCGACGTGGCCCCGGCATCCGCCTGCCTGACCCCGGAACTGCTGCGGCTGGTGCATTTTCTGAAGGAACGAACCTTCTGCACCTATTACGAGGCGGTCAAGGCGGTCATTCCCTATGGTGCACAGTACAAGCCTGCCGTGGCGGCAGACGGCGTAACGCCGGTGCTGCAAAAGCAGCTCACCCGCCACACCGAGAACTCCTACCGCCTTGTGGGCGGGCTGCCGCCAAAGCCGAAGCCGACGGCCAAGCAATTGGCGGCAGTGGCGCTGCTGGGCGGCGGGCCCCGCACCCTGAACGAACTGGAAGACAAGGGCATCAGCCGTGCCGTGCTGGATAACCTGTGCGCCAAAGGCGTGCTGGAATGCAGCAAGGTGAATAAATCCATCGACCTGTATTCGTCCATTCCGCTGAAAAACGAGCCAATCACCCTCACGCAGGAGCAGCAGGCGGCTTACGATGCTCTGCTGCCAAAGCTGGACGATGATGCACCCCACTCGGCGCTGCTCTACGGCGTGACCGGCAGCGGCAAGACGCTGGTGTTCTTAAAGCTCATTGCCCGCTGTCTGGAGCAGGGCAGGCGTGCGCTGGTGCTGGTGCCGGAGATCAGCCTGACCCCGCAGATGATCCTGCGGCTCAAGAGTCAGTTTACCGCCGGGTTGCGGTGCAGCACTCTGCCCTCAACCACACCGAACGCCTTTGCAGTGGCAGATGATCCAGGACGGCGGCGCAGACATCGTGGTGGGTACCCGCAGTGCCATCTTTTCACCGCTGGAAAACATCGGGCTCATCATCATCGATGAGGAGCAGGAGCACACCTACCGCTCGGAATCCGCGCCCCGCTACTCCGCCCACGAGGTGGCCCGGCAGCGCGCGGCGGAAAACGGTGCATTGCTTCTGCTGGCAAGCGCCACCCCAGCACCGAGAGCTTTACGCGGCCCAGCATGGCCGCACCCAGCTGGTGCGGCTGACCCAGCGCTACGGCGGCAACCCGCTGCCCCGTGTGCGGATGGTGGATATGCGCGCAGAGCTGGCGGCAGGCAACCCGCGCGAGATCAGTTTGTCGCTGGAAGATGCCATCCGCCGCAATCTGGATGCAGGCAAGCAGACCATTTTGCTGCTGAACCGCCGGGGCTACCAGACCATGGCCCAGTGCGAGGACTGCCGCGAGGTGCTCAAGTGCACAAAGTGCAGCGTGCCGATGGTGTACCACAAAGCGGCGCACAAGGTATTGTGCCACTACTGCGACCAGATGGAACCGCCCACCGTCTGCCCGCCTGCGGCGGCAAGCTGCAGTACCGGGGCTTCGGCACCCAGAAAGCCGAGGAAGAGCTGGCAAAGCTGTTCCCGGATGCGCGGGTGCTGCGCATGGATCAAGATTCCACTGCCGCAAAGGATGCCCACGAAAAGCTGCTGGCAAGGTTTGCGAACCACGAATATGACATCATGGTGGGCACCCAGATGGTGGCCAAGGGACTGGATTTTGAGGATGTGACCCTTGTGGGCGTGCTGGGCATCGACTCGCTGCTGTTTGCGCAGGGCTTCCGCGCGTATGAGAACGTGTTCAGCCTCATCACGCAGGTGGTGGGCCGCAGCGGACGGGCCAGAGACCCGGGCTTTGCCATCATCCAGACCACCGACCCCGATAACCCGGTGCTCAACCTTGCCGCCGCGCAGGACTACGACGCCTTTTTTGAGCAGGAGATCGCCTACCGCAAGCTGGGCCTGTACCCGCCCTTCTGCGGGCTGTGCGTCATTGGCTTTGCAGGCGCAAAGGAGATCGAGGTGGCACGGGCGGCGGCGCGCTTTGCGGCCCTGCTGGGCCAGCAGGCGGCAAAACAGCCGGACCTGCCGCTGCGGGTGCTTGGCCCCACGCCCGGCAGCATTGAAAAGATCAACGACACCTACCGCTACAAACTTACCATCAAGTGCCGCAACGACCGCCGCTTCCGCGATCTCGTGCGCAGCACACTGGAAAGATACGAACAGGAAAAACTTCCGTCCAAGGCCACCGTTGCGGTGGACCTGCACTCGGACGGTGACATCTGATTTGGAGGTACCATAAATGGCTATCCGTAACATTGTAAAAGAGGGCGATCCCATCCTGAACAAGGTCTGCCGCCCCGTCACCACCTTTGATGACCGTCTGGCTACCCTGCTGGACGACATGCACGAGACCATGATCGCCGCCGACGGCGTGGGTCTGGCCGGCCCGCAGGTGGGCATGCTGCGCCGTCTGTTCGTGGTGTGGGACACCACCGACGCGCCCGAGGAGATCCCCGAAGATTACGAATATAAGTTCATCGACTTCGTCAACCCGGAAATTCTGGCTGTATCCGAGGAAGAGGAGACCGCCTACGAGGGCTGTCTGTCCTTCCCGGGCCACAACGGCGCTGTGACCCGCCCCGCCGCGGTCAAGGTGCGCGCACAGGACCGCCACGGTGAGTGGTTCGAGCTGGAAGCTGAGAATCTGCTGGGCCGCTGCATCCAGCACGAGAACGACCATCTGGACGGCATTACCATCATGCAGTCCAGCGAGTATTTCTATGAGGATACCGAAGAGGGCAAAAAAGCTGCCCGCGAAGCGAAAGGAAACAAGTAATGCGCATTTTGTTCATGAGCACGCCGGACATTGCCGCCGAGGGCCTGAAAGCCCTGTATGCCGCCGGGCATGACATCTGCGCGGTGTACACCCGGCGGGACAAGCCGGTTGGCCGCAAGCAGGTGCTTACCGCACCCCGGTCAAGGAAGTGGCACTGGAGCACGGCACCCCGGTATTCCAGCCCGCACCCTGCGGGACGGCAGCGAGGACGAGAACATCCGCGCACTGGCCCCGGAGCTGATCGTGGTGGTGGCTTACGGCTGCATCCTGCCGAAGTCGGTGCTGGAAGCGCCGAAGTACGGCTGCATCAACCTGCATGTCTCCCTGCTGCCGAAGTACCGGGGCAGCGCCCCGGTGCAGTGGTCCGTGCTGAACGGTGATGCCGAGACCGGCGTTTCCATCATGCAGATGGACGAGGGCCTTGACACCGGCGATGTGCTCTGCTGCGAGAAGATCGCCATTGACCCCGAGGAGACGAGCGGCGAACTGTTTGACCGCGTGACTGCCGTGGGTGCACGGGTGCTGTGCGAGGTGGTGCCCGCCATCGCCGCCGGAACGCTGAAACCCCAGCCGCAGGATCATGAGAACGCCTGCCTTGCACCTATGCTGAACAAGGAGATGGCAGAGTTCCACCTGACCGAATCGGTCGCCCACATCCACAACTGGGTGCGCGGCATGAACCCCTGGCCCGGTGCATGGTTCGTCACCTCCGGCGGCAAAAAGCTCAAGGTGATGGAGTGCCGTGCCGTGGAAGCTCACGGCGAAGCGCCCGGCACCGTGCTGGCCACAAAGCCGCTCACGGTGGCTTGCGGTGAGGGCCGTCCAGCTGCTGAATGTGGTGCCGGAAGGCAAAAGCCCATGGACGGCACCGCCTTTGCGGCCGGACAGCGCCTGAAAACGGGGATATCCTCTGATGGCGGCGAATCCCGCGCGGCGGCAGTGGCGGCGCTGGTGCGGCAGGAGCAGGATGGTTTTTCCAACCTTGTTCTGGATGCCGAACTCAAGCGCCAGCAGCTGGAAGGCCGCGATAAAGCTTTTGCCAGCGCCATCTTTACACGGTGCTGGAACACCGGGGCACGCTGGACTACATCCTGTGCCAGTTCCTGCCCAAGGGCCTTGCCAAGCTGGATGCGCCGGTGCGCGAAATATTGCGTGCGGCGCTGGCGCAGGCCCGCTATATGCAGGTGCCGGTGTCCGCTGCGGTGAACGAAGCCGTCAAGCTGACCCGTGCCTTCAAAAATCCAGCGCATCCGGTCTGGTCAACGCCGTGCTGCGCAAGGCGTGCAGCTACGACCTGAGCACCGCAAGCTTCAAAACGAAGTGGAGCGGCTCATGGTGCTTGGCTCTGCCGGGCAGGATGTGGCGGAATTTCTGCACAAAACTACCCGGACGAGGCACTGGATATCCTTACCTACAAGGCCGACGGCGGCATGACCAGCCTGCGGGCGAACCCGCTGAAAGGCAGTGCCGATGAGCTTTGTGCAAAGCTGCTGGCTTCCGGCGCAAAGGAAGCAAAGCGGGGCATTGTGCCCGGCAGTGTGCTGGCCCGCTTCGAGGGCAGCCCGGCGGAAAATGAGCTGTTCCGGCAGGGTACTTCCATGTGGAAGGGCAGGCCAGCCAGCTGGCGGCGCTCTGCGTGGACGCACAGCCCGGAGAAACAGTCATCGACCTGTGTGCCGCGCCCGGCGGCAAGACCATCCTGCTGGCCGAGCAGATGCACAGCACCGGCAGGCTTTACAGCTGCGATGCCGCCGAGAACCGCGTGGGCCTGATCCGCACGGCAGTGCAGCGCATGGGCCTTGCCAATGTGGAAGCCCTGTGCAACGATGCCACAAAGGTGAACCCGGCCCTGCCGCAGGCCGACCGCATTTTAGCGGATGTGCCCTGCAGCGGCCTTGGCATTCTGGCAAAAAAGCCGGATCTGCGCTACAAAAAGCTGGAACCGGCCCGCGAAGCTGAATTATTGGCCACGCAGTCGGCCATCCTCGATACGGCGGCACAGCTGCTGAAAGCGGGCGGCAGGCTGGTGTACTCCACCTGCACCATCGACCCGGCAGAAAACCAGCAGCAGATCGCGGCATTTCTGGCCCGCCACCCGGAATTTACAGTGGTGGAGCCTGCCGCAGCGCTGCCCGCCGGGATGACGGCAGGGGAGCACGGCGCGCTTTCGGTGCCCACCCGCACCGGCATGGACGGTTTTTTCCTGTGCGCCATGCAGAAAAACGGGGAAAAGCTGCAATGAAACAGGTGGCTTGTTCGTAAAACAATAGGAGAACACAATGGAACAAAAACGCTGTATCTCTTCCTTTACGCTGGCAGAGCTGACCGCTGAACTGAAAGCGATGGGTCAGCCGGGCTTCCGGGCAAGCAGATCTTCCACTGGGTGCACCAGAAGCTGGTCACCGAGTTTTCTGCCATGACCGACCAGCCCAAGACCCTGCTGGCAAAGCTGGAAGAAAGTTTACATTGCCGCGCCCAAGATCGAGCGCAGGCAGGAAGCAAAGGACGGCACGGTAAAATATCTGCTGCGCATGGCGGACGGCAACTGCATCGAGACCGTCGTGATGCGCTACCACTACGGCAACACGGTGTGTGTGTCCACGCAGGTGGGCCGCATGGGTCGCCGCTTCTGCGCGTCCACCCAGGCGGGCCGCGTGCGCGATCTGGAAGCAGGCGAGATCTGCTCTGAGATCTACACCGCCCAGAAGGATATCGGGGAGCGCATCTCCCATATCGTGCTGATGGGCATTGGCGAGCCGCTGGATAACTTTGACGAAGTGATGAAGTTTCTGGAGAACATCACCTCGCCCGAGGGCGTGAACATCGGGATGCGCAACATCAGCCTTTCTACCTGCGGTCTGGTGCCCAAGATAGACCAGCTGGCCGAGAAAAAGCTGCAGCTGACCTCTCGGTGTCGCTGCACGCACCCAACAATGAAATTCGCAGCGGCATGATGCCGGTGAACGATGCCTATCCGTGGAAGTGCTGATGCAGGCTGTGCGCCGCTATCAGGACACCACCGGCCGCCGGGTCAGCTTTGAATATTCCATGGTCCGGGGCGTCAATGATTCGGATGAATGTGCAAAACAGCTGGCAGACCTGATCCGGGGCATGGGTGCCCATGTGAACCTGATCCCCATCAACCCGGTGGACGGCGCCCGTACTCGGCCACCGATGCAGCCAACGTGCACCGCTTCCAGCAGAAGCTGGAGAGCCTTGCGTGAACGCTACGGTGCGCCGCCGCCTTGGCAGCGAGATCAGCGCCGCATGCGGCCAGCTGCGCCGTGACGAAATGAACGGGAAAGCGTAAATATTAAAGGGAGAAGCCTATGAAACTTGCAGGAAAACGGATGTCGGCAGGGTCCGGCAGGATAATCAGGACGATTA
>SCPO01000347.1_pt1 | contig 36294 bp, 27 predicted proteins | sample 6106821 | NCBI WGS metagenome assembly SCPO01 (sample SAMN10720448, study PRJNA508395) | human gut metagenome | isolation source: Participant 2 stool, 0 month | host: Homo sapiens | collected 2017 | reverse complement strand
CACTCCTTTGTACTTTGGAGGAACTAGGTAAACTATTTTAAATGAACCAATAAGACTAAAAGATTGGTATGATATAATAATAAACAAATGAATTATTTATAAATATTGAGTAAAACAGCATTTGAAGAAATTCATTTGCTGTTTTTTTATTGTTCTATCAATAATTACAACACATCTTTTACAACAAGACTTGTTAGAGAATATATATAATAAAATCTGATTAATTAATTTGTTTTTTGTACATTTGAACACAAAAATACATCATACTAATAGTAAGCTTCAAGTCAACATGAAAAAGATTATTTTTATAATGTTATTAGGATTAGTCTGTAATACAATTAATGCCCAAATTGTAACCAAACAAGAATTAGAAGAATATACTAATATAGGGGATATGTCTTGGTCAGCTAAGGCTAAAGAGCTATCCAATGAATATAAGTTGAATGAATTGGGTGAACTATCATTATCGATTATAAAAGAGTATAAAGGTCAGTCCAAATCTCAATTATATCGCAAAATTATAGATTGGGTCATATCTATGTCTTCTGATGCAAAGTCAGCTATACAGGTTTCAAATGAGGAAGAAGGAACAATCATAGCACGTTGTTATCTGCCTAATATTGCAAAACGGACTATGGGAGATAACTCATATAGAGTAAGTATTCGACCACTTATTAAATTTGATTTTAAAGAAGAACGTATTCGAATGACTGACCTTACTGATGGATATGCCGTAATGTTTGGTGGTGGTTTTGGTGTAACAGGTAATGGCGTTACTAAAGATACCCAAATATGGGCACTTTCTGATTGCTTTCCATTTGCAGAAAACAGACAACATCCTAAAGTGACCTCATCACGAGCTTTTGTTTATTCACTATCATGTTATAAAATCCTTGTAGACAAAATTGATACAGTTCTAAAGAAGCCATTGCAAACAAGTGATGATGATTGGTAATTACCCTATAAATGTAACTTTGACATTTTGAATTAAATATCTCTTTGGTATGGTGGAAACTAACATGGTTATCACCATTTGAAGAAATTCATTTGCTATTTTTATTTTTACAGAAATTCAATACTAATACATCAATCAGTATTAATATGGTCACTAATAAGTTGGCTATTATTACAGTTATATTTTATACTATAATAATAGATATACTAGTTCTAGTATTAATAGGATTAGTATAATAATGTTGGGTATTAATATGGAGGGCTTTTTCTTAAAAAGCTATACTATCATAGCTTTTTTTACATAGAGTGTTCAAATTTTGTTGGAATTTGTTTGTGTTATTATAATAATATACTACATTTGTGGCGGAATTTGTAGATAGCACTATCTTCTGAATAGCCAGTAATAGTGCTGGCATAATTAAAATTATAATAATTATGGAATTAACAAATTCAACAAATGTATTGGAAGCATTAGTGTCTAACAACCGTAGTGAACTGGGCAAAACTTTTGGTGTCGGTATGTTTGTTTCAGAAACAGATACTCCCGAGCAAGTTAAAGCTAAATGTAAGAGCTTTGTCGCAAGATTTGAGACTTATATAGCTAACTTGAATGTAATCATTAATTCGGGGGATGAACTTGCTTCTGAAATGAGAAAAGCTAGGGTTAAACGTCTATATTCAGCTCTTGATGAGAATGAAAAAGAAGATATAAAGGCACTATTGAACTAATGCATTAAATTTAGGCTAGCTTCGGCTAGCCTTTTTTATTCCAATTATACTATGGGTAGACCTATTATTAAATTTTCAAAACGGTATGGTAAAGTATTAGGTAGTATTAATCCAGACAATCACTATCCTTTATATATGTTTATGTATATCATTATAATGTATGCTTTAGAGAATAATTCGGCTTTTAATGCTTTATCAAAACATAAATTATCTGCTATACACTTTATTAGGATGCAGGTAGATTGCTGTTTGGAAGTTTATGCTTGTCTCTTATATAGAGATAAAGAACGTTTCTTTAAATATTTCATGGACGGCAAACCTACTAATAAACTTTGTATAGGTAAACAATATCTTACTGCCGGCTATCTTTGCGGAGAATTAAATAAGAGATATTCCGGAATATCAGAAATATACAAAGAGGGCTGCAAGTGGGTTCATCCTAGTAAAGTTATGTTTAGATTTACAGCTCCTCAATATGACCAGACTAAGTCTGATATGTTTTTTATAGGTTATAAAGATAAGCACTATTATGATGATGAAGAACAATTAAGGGATATATATAAAGATATGTTATTAGTAAATCAGATACTATATGAATTACTAAAGGAGTTAGTGGCACCTTATAAAATGGCACATAGTAAAGAACTAAAAATAGGGAAGTTTTTTAAGTCGAAGAAGAAAATGAGATTTCAGTTTTATGAATAATAGGCTTATTCTAGTAGAGGGAATTTACTATGTTTTAGTAAAAGTATTATTTAAATATTGTGAGTTATCAGAAATGGTAGTTGGCTTGGATATTTTCGGGTATTCTAAAAATAATTCGGCATGAGGACAAAATTTTGTTTCCCGAAATGATTTTTCGGGGAAATTCGTATCTTTGTGCTGTTCTAGCAAGGCTTTTAAGTACAAAAATGAAGAACCATTCCTGTAAATGCTTAGTAATCAGATATGGTAATAAAAGCCCCATTTTTTTTTGCTCTTATTTTCTAAGCTGCTTCCTTATTCGTATCTTTGACCCTTGCATTAAGAGAGTACTTTCAATTGTAAAATCGTAAATAGTAAATAGAATTATGTTTTCTGGAATCGTAGAAGAGTACGCTACTTTGGTAGCACTGGTGAAAGACCAGGAGAATATACACTTTACATTTAAGTGTTCGTTTGTGAATGAGTTGAAAATCGACCAGAGTATTTCTCACAATGGTGTATGCCTGACGGTAGTGACTCTGACGGATGATACGTATACGGTGACTGCCATGAAAGAAACGATAGAGCGTTCCAACATCGGCTTGCTGAAAGTGGGAGGATAAAGTGAATGTGGAACGCAGCATGATGATGAACGGGCGGCTGGACGGTCATATTGTGCAAGGACATGTGGATCAGACTGCCGAATGTATGGATATAAAGGATGCTGAAGGGAGCTGGTATTTTACTTTCAGATATGCGTTTGACAAGGAAATGGCAAAGCGCGGCTACATCACGGTGGACAAAGGTTCGGTGACTGTGAACGGTGTTAGCCTGACGGTATGTAATCCGACGGAGGATACTTTTCAGGTTGCCATCATTCCTTATACTTACGAACATACCAATTTCCATACGTTTGAGATTGGCAGTGTGGTAAATATCGAATTTGATATTATCGGCAAGTATATCAGCCGGATGATTCAATATAAATAAGAAAATATAAATAAGTGACCGGAGGATTGGAAATGGCATATACTGATTTTCTTCAATTGGTGCAGGCTCGTCAAAGTGACCGTTCGTATGATAAAGAACGTCCGGTGGAGCCGGAAAAGTTGGAACGGGTACTTGAAGCTGCACGTTTGGCGCCTTCGGCCTGCAACGCACAACCTTGGAGGTTTGTGGTCATCACAGACAAGGAACTGGCTCAAAAAGCCGGGAAACCTGCTGCTGGCTTGGGAATGAATAAGTTCGCCAAAGATGCTCCCCTGTACATATTCTGGTTGTAGAAGAGTCTGCTAATATAACCTCCCTTGCTTGGCGGAAAGGTAAAAGGCAAGCATTTTCCGTTGATCGACATTGGAATAGCGGCTGCTCATATTTCTCTGGCAGCTGAAGCCGAAGGTTTGGGTTCTTGTATTCTGGGTTGGTTCGATGAAAAAGAGCTGAAACAGCTTGCCGGTATTCCTGCTTCGAAACGTTTATTGCTGGATATTGTCATTGGCTATCCGGCAAAGGAAAAACGTAAGAAGATAAGGAAGCCGAAAGAAAAGGTGATTTCATACAATCGTTATTGATTGAAAAATAATTATATTCTTAGCCCTTTAGGATAAGCATATAACAGAAAGCATCGTTGGTTTTAAAGGAAGGGGACGTTCCTTTTAAACCAACGATGCTTTCCTTTTAAAGGAACGACCTGTTTCTTTAAAACCAATAAATGGCTTTTTTAAGGTGTTGATAGTTAGCGTGTTATTGATGCCGCTTTTCCGGTGGCATCAATAATGCTATATTTATTTCTTTTTTGACAAATCTTTCAATAGGTAGTCTACTGCTGCTTCAGTTGTGCATCTTCTCCTTTCAGGCTGGCTGCCGGTTCGTTATAAACTAGAATATCAGGTTGCAAGGTCTGATTTTCGAGATAGTTGCCTTGCATATCCATACAACCCACCTGCGGGATACCGAATACAATAGACGGATCTATCTGGCGTTCCCACCACACGGCGGTCATCGTGCCTGCCACCGGGGCGCCTACCAGTTTACCAATACCTAGAGTCTTATATACGTAAGGAGTGCCATGAGCATTGCTATAATTGTCTTCGCAAGTTAGCATGCATGAGGCTTTCAGCCATTTGTTGAATGGATCGCTGCCGATATATTGTCCGCGTGGCACGAAACGTTGATATTCCTTTCCACTAAGTAAGGTGACTACATCATCGTGCAGCCATCCGCCACCATTATGGCGGGTATCTACCACTACGGCTTCTTTATTACGATAACGGCCGAGCAGTTCGGAATAGATCTTGCGGAAGCTGGGGCTGTCCATACCTTTAATATGTACATAAGCAATGCGTCCGCCGGAAAGCTCTTCCACTTTCTTGGCGCAGCGCTCTACCCAACGTTTGTAAAGCAGGTCGCTTTGGGTTCCATAGCTGATTGCTTTTACTGCTTCTTCAAAACGTTTTTTAGTAGAAGGATCGTATACGGTAAGTACTACTTTGCGTCCGACTTTGCCTTCAAATAACGGGAAGTAATCAGCACCGGCTTCAATCGCTGTGCCGTCTACTTTTTCAATGATGCAACCTGCCTTCACTTCTGTCTTTTTCTGGGTGAAAGGACTTTGCTTCATGATTTCCTTGATCTTTAACCCGGCACCGTCGTATGACTCATCGTAAAAGACTCCCAGAGTAGCGGTAGGCATTGCGCTGCCTCCTGCTGCAAACCGGGCTCCGGTATGGGAACCATTCAATTCGCCAAGCAATTCACTCAACATTTCCGTGAAGTCATAATTGTTGCTGATGTGGGGCAAGAAGCGTTCGTATGCTTTTTTATATCCTTTCCAGTCCACTCCATGCAAGTCGGCAGTATAGAATTTGTCATTTACTTGTTGGCAAACGTGGTCGAAGATGTATGCGCGTTCATCATAAGGACGGTAATCGAAGAATGCTTCAAATTCTATCGGTGTAATTTTGCTACCGGCAATCTCTATTTTCTTCAATCGGCCGCCTGTGCACATAAAGATATTCTTTCCTTCTTTATCCGGTATGAGTGAGCCGCCGCCAACTCCTTTCAATAATATTTTAGTCGTATTTTCTTTCAGTTTATGCTCCCAAAGGTCGTAGTCTCCTTCAAAAGCTGCCAGGTAATAAAGAATATCACCTTTCGGACTCATGACAGCGTCACCCAGGCGGGAAGAATTTACAGTTAGACGGACGATGCGGTCAAAACGATTCTCCAAATCGAATGTAAGAGGCTTTATCTCTGTACTGTCTTTTTTCGCATTCTCATTCTGGTTCGTTTTCTTCTTACTGTCTTTAGTGTCTTCTTTCTTCTCTGCCTTTTCTTTCTTGTTTTTTTCTTTTTCTGCTTTCTCTGCCTTTTCCGCTTCTTCAAGTAAGGCAATATCTTCTTTGCTCATCAGGAAGCGGTTGTAGGCATCGACGTCGAAAAACATAATATAGGTGTCGTCTTCACTTCCCCAGCTACCATGGCTACGGTATCCGGCACGGTCACTGTTCCATATCATTGCTTTCCCGCCCAACACCCATTTGGCGTTGCTGTCGCTGTATCCGCTTTCGGTAAGATTGACCATTTCGCCTTTTCCGTCGGCTTTCAGCAAAACAACGTCTTTATTGTTCCAGCCTCCTATGCCAATGAAGTCTGATAGAATCCATTGGCTGTCGGGGCTCCATTGGAACCATTGGTCACCGTCGGCATAAGAATATTGATATTTGGCATCCATCACTGTGCGCACAGCCTTGTTTTTTAGATTGATGACACGGATAGCGGTACGGTTCTCGAGGAAAGCAACCTCTTTACCGTCAGGACTGAATTGTGGTTGGAAAGAAGCGACTTTGGAGTTTGTCAAACGTTCTTCTTTCAATTCTGTGGCATAGGTGAATTGTTTCTCCTCTTTGCGTACGATGGTGGAAGTGTAAAGCTGCCACAATCCATCGCGTTCTGAAGAGTAGACGAGTGTGCGTCCGTCGGGAGCGAAACTGATGTTACGTTCCTGATCGGGTGTGTTGGTAATTTGTTTGGTTGTTTTGTAGTCAATGGAGGTTACGTAAACATCACCGCGCATAATGAATGCGACCTCTTTTCCTTTGGGAGATACAGCGATGTCGGTAGCCCCGTTGGATTTGATTTGGCGGATAATATCTTTGTCATTCTTGTCTGCCAGGATACTTATATTTACCTTTTGGGGTTGTTTGCCCGGAGTAAGTGTATAAATTTCGCCGTCATAACCATAACAGAGTGTGCCGGTGGTTGAAATGCTTAGAAAACGTACGGGATGCTTTGTATGGAAAGTGATTTGTTGGGAAGTGGTGGTTCCGGGAGTACGTTGGAATATATTGAAGGAACCTTTCTCTTCACTTAGATAATAGAATGATTTACCATCAGGACTCCATACCGGTTCGCGGTCTTCACCTCCGAAAGTAGTTTGTTTTTGATAAACAGGTTTTTTCCCGGGAGTGTATGTCCAGATGTCACGGGCAATAGGGGATACCTGATGCTTGCGCCAATAGTCTTCGTATCCTTTCTTGTCCTGATAGAGCATCACTCCCTCCTTATTAATAGAGATGCACTCCATTGGCATGGATGAGAACATAGCGGGGCGTCCTCCCGTCACGGCTACCTCGTACACTTGCTGGAACTGACCGGAAGGAAACCCGGCATCTTCGGCAGAGGGAGCAATGTTGGCTGTGAATAAAATGTGTTTGTTGTCTTTGTAGGCAACAGGTTTCTCACTGCCTGAATGAGTGGTCAGTCGCTGGGGTGCTCCTCCTTCACTGGATACGACGAAAACGTCGAGACTTCCCATGCGATCCGATGCAAAGGCAATTTGTCTACTGTCGGGACTCCATACCGGTTCCGTATCAAAAGCCGGATTGGTGGTGATTTGTGTGGCACGTCCGCCGGTTGACGGTACCGTGTAGATGTCTCCTTTGTAGGTAAATGCAATGGTGGTTCCGTCTGGAGAAAGAGCGCAGTGGCGCATCCATAAAGGAGATTCTTGTGCAATGCTTGTCCCTGCTAGACAGATGACAAATGCACTTAGCAGTAGCTTTTTCATTTTTTCTAATATTGTGTTAAGTTCATTCTCGCGATTTAAGGTTTGACTTTCCTACAAATCCTTCAGTAATACTTTACTTGCTTTTTTATAGTATTCTTCTCTGGATTCGGTCAGCACCTTCCATTCGTCGTTGAATTCTTCGTCTTTGTCTATTTTGAAATTCTCGGAGCCGTATGTGTCCAAACGGTCCAGCAGGACAGCCACATTCAGTTGATTGATATCCATTGAAGGCTGGTAACCGATTTCTTCGCTTTTTTCGTCGGTAACAACCTCGTGAATCAATTCTATTTCCTGTAACTGATAAAGTACCTGATTTGTCAGTCGGATGGGGATCTGATGCTCCTCCGATATTTCTGCAGCCGTATAGGGCGGTTCGTTCTTTTCGAATCGTTTGGCTATGAGTGACATAATCAGGATGGATATAAAATCCCGGTATCGTCTGCTGATGTTCCGGGTGTCCTGGTCAAAGCTAAAGCTGCGGATATTCTGTCCGGCATACGTCAGTTCGGCTCCAAACAAACAGATTGTCCAGGATATCTGCAACCAAAGCAGAAATAAGGGAAGTGCGGCAAAACTACCATAAATGGCATTGTACTTTGACACCCACAACTGGCTGTTGATGTACAGGAACTGAAAAGCCTGATAAGCAGACCCTGCCAGAATACCTGCAATGAGAGCGTGTTTGAATTTCACTTTCGTGTTCGGCATGAAGATGTACAGCCCGGTGAACATCAGCCATGTCAGGACAAAAGGAATAAGCCGTATCATGAATTTCATAACAGGAGCGAGCAGGACGAAATCATCCATCTGCTTGAGAATGGTGCTCATAAACAGAGAAAGTCCTCCGGATACCACGATCAGAATCGGCATCAGCAGGAACATGGAGAAATAGTCCGTAATCTTGCGATACATGGATCGTGCTTTTTTCACTTCCCAGATACGGTTGAAGGTGATTTCAATATTACTGACCAGATTGATAACCGTCCATAACAACATTACCAAACCAACTCCAATGAAAATACCTCCTTTGGTCTGTGAAAGATAGGAATTGACAAATGAGAGAATGGCCTCCGTTGTTTCTGTATTTCCTCCAAAACCGTTGCGGAACTGATGTTCCATCAGGTTGTCGAACCCGAAACCACGCGCTACGGCAAACAGGATGGCAAGTATCGGTACAATGGCAAGCAATGTGCTATAAGTAAGTGCAGAAGCTTTATTGGCCATCCGGTCTTTGGTAAACCGATTGATACAAAGATAGACGGTCTTTATAATATTGTAGAGCGAGAATTTCGTTCTAGTCACTTCATCTTCCGTAATGCGCCAGATGTCATACGTAAGAAACTTCCATATATCGGTGATTTTCTTCTTCATAGTTCTTCGCTAATTACTAATTGCAAGCAACTAATTACTGATTACAACAGACTTGCTCGAACAGTCGATCCTCATCCATTAGTCATTTGTAATTAAATGGATAATTAAAAGAAAAAGCAGTCAGCCTATAAGCCGAGTTCTGTACCCATATAATTTCCGATTATTAATCTTTAATTATATCAGGTGCCTGTCATTTATCTGAGTGGCGTGTCACCACGACACTTTAGCGGTCTACCCTCCGACGTGGGGCGAGCAACCCTCATAATGTCGGTTTACATGACCTTACAACTCCTAAGACGTACAGCCCGTCATGTCACCATGCGGCTGGTAGGCTCTTACCCCACCTTCTCACCCTTACCTCTCCCCGAAAGGAGCGGCGGTTGTTTTCTTCTACGTTACTCCACCTTTGCAGATAGCTTTCTGTTAGGAAGTAGGATGCTCTGCGTTGCCCGGACTTTCCTCCTGCACGAAACATGCACGCGACAGACCGGCCAACTGCTTTAGACTGCAAAAATACGTCATTTATTTTGTTTTAGCCAAAGAAAGTATCACAAATAGAAATAATTTCTACCTTTGCTATCATTAAAATAGATTTTAATGAAGAAGAATATCCTCCTTTTCTATTGTTTCCTGGCGACGATGGCAGCTAGCCTGAAAGCACAGGAAATACGCTCCATGCCTGCCGATTCGGCTTATGGGGTAGTACATATTTCAGTTTGCAATTTGCGCGAGGAAGGCAAATTTACTTCCGGCATGAGCACGCAGGCATTGTTGGGAATGCCGGTCAAGGTGCTTCAGTATAACGGCTGGTACGAGATACAAACACCGGATGATTATACCGGATGGGTGCACCGGATGGTGATTACCCCCATGTCGAAAGAACGGTATGATGAATGGAACCGGGCAGAAAAGATAGTGGTTACCTCGCACTACGGATTTGCGTATGAAAAACCGGATGAGAGTTCCCAACCCGTATCCGATGTTGTTGCGGGCAATCGTTTGAAGTGGGAGGGGAGCAAAGGACATTTCTATCAAGTGTCTTATCCCGACGGACGGAAAGCATATCTTTCGAAATCCATTTCCCAACCGGAAGCGGAATGGCGAGCTTCACTGAAACAAGATGTTGAAAGTATCATTGAAACAGCTTACTCGATGATGGGAATTCCTTATCTATGGGCAGGAACCTCTTCCAAGGGAGTGGATTGTAGCGGACTGGTACGGACCGTACTTTTTATGCATGACATTATTATCCCGAGAGATGCCTCTCAACAGGCCTATGTGGGCGAACATATCGATATTGCTCCTGACTTCTCTAATGTCAAACGGGGAGATCTGGTGTTTTTCGGCCGGAAAGCGACTGCGGAACGTAAAGAAGGTATTTCTCACGTCGGCATTTACCTCGGAAACAAGCAGTTTATCCACGCATTGGGAGATGTGCACGTCAGCAGCATGAATCCTTCGGATCAAAACTATGATGAATTCAACACGAAGCGTTTACTTTTTGCTGTCCGTTTCTTACCTTATATAAATAAGGAGAAAGGAATGAATACCACAAATAAGAACCCCTTTTATCAATAAAAGAATGCAGAACAGGAGAGATTTTTTGAAAACGGCAGCTTTGGCTGCTTTCAGTTCGGGGTTAGTAGCCCGTCAGGCACTAGCCGGAGAATCGTTGCTTTCTACCATTCATATAAATAAGCTCGGTTTGGGAGGGAAGATGAAAATGACTTTTTTCCCTTATGAATTGAAGTTGAGGCACGTGTTTACAGTTGCCACTTATTCGCGTACAACAACTCCCGATGTGCAGGTAGAAATAGAATATGAAGGCGTGACGGGATATGGAGAAGCCTCTATGCCTCCTTATTTGGGAGAAACAGTAGAGTCTGTGATGAATTTCCTTGGGAAAGTGAATCTGGAACAGTTTAGTGATCCTTTTCAGCTAGATGACATTTTGTCATACGTTGACAGCCTCTCGCCAAAGGATACGGCAGCGAAAGCTGCGGTAGATATTGCCCTTCATGATCTGGTAGGGAAACTATTAGGCGCTCCCTGGTATAAGATATGGGGATTGAACAAAGAAAAGACACCTTCCACTACCTTTACGATAGGCATCGATGCGCCGGATGTAGTGCGGGCGAAAACAAAAGAGTGTGCCGATCAGTTTAATATATTAAAGGTGAAACTGGGACGGGACAATGATAAGGAGATGATTGAAACCATTCGTTCGGTGACAGACCTTCCGATAGCGATAGATGCCAATCAGGGATGGAAAGACCGCCAATACGCGCTCGATATGATTCATTGGCTGAAAGAAAAAGGCGTTGTGATGATAGAACAGCCCATGCCTAAGGAGAAGCTAGAGGATATTGCCTGGATAACGCAACAGAGCCCGCTACCGATATTTGCGGATGAATCCTTGCAGCGTCTGGGAGATGTAGCCGCTTTAAAAGGCGCTTTCACGGGAATCAATATAAAGCTGATGAAGTGTACCGGTATGCGTGAAGCATGGAAGATGGTGACATTGGCTCATGCACTCGGCATGCGTGTCATGGTGGGCTGTATGACAGAGACTTCCTGTGCTATTTCTGCAGCTTCACAGTTCTCGCCATTAGTGGATTTTGCCGACCTGGATGGCAACCTGCTTATCTCTAATGATCGCTTTAAAGGGGTGGAAGTGGTGAAAGGAAAGATCACTCTGAATGACTTACCTGGAATCGGTGTCATGAAAATCTGACTTTACTGAATGAATGTCAGAGTGTTAAAGCCATCTGACATACAACGAATGTAAATTTGTCAGGTGTTGTCGTTAACCGCTGTTAAGCTCTAAATATTCTCTGTTAAAAGAGGACAAAAAAGAGTGACAAGTAGAATAAGTGAACGATATTTGTTATTATTTTAACGTCGTAAAAGTTAAAACAATGTCGAATATTAACATTTTAAAGAATTATAAATCATGAAACAGACAACAAAGAACATTCTGGGAGTAGGAGCAATCATTCTTCTTAGCTCAGGAGTTGCAGGATTGACAACTTACAAATTGTTGCAATCCAATGATGCTGCCAAAGAGACATCTTTTAATGAGATGTTCAAGCAGAATCCCAATGTCAAATTGGCTGCTTTTGACGCTGTGAACGCTCAACCGGTTGACTTGACACAAGCTGCGGAGAATTCGCTTCATGCTGTCGTACATATAAAGTCTACTCAGGAAGCTAAAACAAGAACCGTTCAGCAAGCGCCGGATATTTTTGATTTCTTCTTTTTGGTGATGGACGCGGACAGCAGCGTCAGGTACAATCCCAGCCTCGTGTTGGTTTTGGTTCCGGAGTCATCATCTCGAAGGATGGATATATCGTAACGAATAATCATGTGATTGAAGGTGCGGATGAAATCAGTGTGAAACTGAATGATAACCGTGAGTTTAAGGGACGCGTGATTGGTACTGACCCTAGCACCGACCTTGCGCTGGTGAAAATTGAGGGTGATGATTTCCCGACTATTCCGGTGGGAGATTCCGAAACACTGAAAGTAGGAGAGTGGGTACTCGCCGTAGGAAACCCGTTCAATTTGAACTCTACTGTAACTGCCGGCATCGTAAGTGCAAAAGCCCGTTCTCTGGGAGTATATAATGGTGGTATAGAATCATTCATCCAGACGGATGCTGCCATCAACCAGGGTAACAGTGGTGGTGCACTGGTAAATGCCAAAGGTGAATTGGTTGGTATCAATTCAGTGCTTTCTTCTCCGACAGGTGCTTATGCAGGATACGGTTTTGCTATCCCGACCAGCATTATGACGAAAGTAATTGCCGACTTGAAACAATATGGAACAGTACAACGTGCATTGCTCGGTATTCGTGGTGGCTCTATCGGTAGCAGTTTGATGGACGACCGTCAACCGATTGACAAATCCGGTAAGACATTGGCAGATAAAGCTAAAGAACTGGGTGTTGTAGAAGGAGTATGGGTTTCTGAAATCGTAGAGAATGGTTCTGCTGCCGGAGCTGATATCAAAGTCGATGACGTAATTATCGGTGTGGATAATAAGAAAGTATCCAATATGGCTGACTTGCAGGAAGCACTTGCTAAACATCGTCCGGGTGATAAGGTGAAAGTAAAACTGATGCGCGATAAGAAGGAAAAGACCGTTGAAGTAACGTTGAAGAACGAGCAAGGTACTGCCAAGATCGTGAAGGATGCAGGCATGGAAATTCTGGGAGCTGCATTCAAAGAGTTGCCGGATGACTTGAAGAAGCAATTGAATCTAGGCTATGGTCTGCAAGTGACAGGCGTTTCTTCCGGTAAGATGTCAGATGCAGGAGTTCGTAAAGGCTTCATTATCCTGAAAGCTAATGACCAGCCGATGCGCAAAGTCAGCGATCTGGAAGAAGTAATGAAAGCTGCTGTTAAGTCTCCGAACCAGGTATTATTCCTGACCGGTGTGTTCCCATCAGGTAAACGCGGATATTTCGCTGTCGATCTGACTCAAGAGTAATATATAAAAATAAGGTAAGAAGATTGCAGGATAAGCTAATGAAATAGAAAAAGGATGCCGCCAATCAACTTGTCGGCATTCTTTTTTTGTTTTATTAGTTGAAAATATAGTGAAAAAGTTGCCTAAATATGTATGTTAACAAATTATTTGTCGTAACTTTGCACTCCAAATCTGTTTTTAAAGAATGAGACAATTAAAGATTACCAAAAGTATCACTAACCGAGAGAGCGCATCTCTGGATAAGTATTTACAGGAAATAGGCCGTGAAGACCTGATTACTGTAGAGGAAGAGGTAGAGCTCGCTCAGCGTATCCGTAAAGGCGACCGGGTGTAGCATTGGAAAAACTGACACGTGCCAACTTGCGTTTCGTCGTGTCTGTGGCTAAACAGTACCAGAACCAAGGTTTGAGTTTGCCTGACTTGATTAATGAAGGCAATTTAGGACTGATCAAGGCTGCCGAAAAGTTTGATGAAACACGTGGATTCAAGTTTATCAGCTACGCCGTATGGTGGATTCGTCAGTCTATTCTCCAGGCATTGGCAGAACAGTCACGTATTGTCCGTTTGCCGTTGAATCAGGTAGGCTCGTTGAACAAGATCAGCAAAGCCTTTTCTAAATTCGAACAGGAAAACGAGCGGCGTCCGTCTCCCGAGGAGTTGGCAGACGAACTGGAAATTCCGGTTGATAAAATCTCTGATACACTGAAGGTATCCGGCCGTCATATTTCGGTGGATGCGCCTTTTGTGGAAGGAGAAGACAACAGCCTGTTGGATGTGTTGGTAAACGACGATTCGCCTATGGCAGACCGTTCCTTGGTTAATGAGTCACTTGCGAGGGAAATTGATAGAGCACTCTCTACGTTAACCGAAAGCGAAAAAGAAATCATCCAGATGTTTTTCGGTATCGGACAGCAAGAAATGACGTTGGAAGAAATCGGCGATAAATTTGGCCTCACACGTGAGCGCGTACGCCAGATTAAAGAGAAAAGCCATTAGAAGACTAAGACAAAGTAATCGTAGTAAATTGCTCAAATCTTACTTGGGATAAGTGAGGAATATCAGTTTCTGAAAAAAAAAAGAATTTGAGTCGCATAAGTTGCACTTTTTGGAGTAATCATATAGAAGAATGTACTTATGCGACTTTTTACATAAGCCCCATTCTATAATTCAATCTTATACTATGTGAGTTTTATGAAAAAGTCAGTTTTAATATCATTGGTTCTTATTGCTTTGGGAGCAGGGATGGTGGCGTATGCAAAATGTGCGGCATCCTCTTCTGATTCGGTGCCTGTTAAAGTAGAGCAGCGTTTGCGGGAAAAAGCACAGGCGGGAAAGGCTTATTGTGATAAGAATGGGTATAATACGAATTATTGCTTTCTGGTAGATTTCAGCATTCCTTCCGGCAAAAAACGTTTCTTTGTCTGGGATTTCAAAGGCGATTCCGTGAAGTATGCCAGTCTCTGTGCTCATGGATATGGGAAAAATAGCACTGTGTCCAAGCCTGTATTCAGCAATGTGGAAGGTAGTTATTGCTCTTCTTTGGGGAAGTATAAGGTAGGAATCCGGTCGTATAGCAAGTGGGGAATCAATATTCATTATAAATTACATGGATTGGAAGCGACGAATGATAATGCTTTCAAGCGGTATATCGTGTTGCATTCTTATACTCCGTTGCCGGAAACAGAGGTGTATCCTTTGCATCTTCCGTTAGGAATCAGTCAAGGGTGTCCTGTAATATCCGATGAAGTGATGAGGAAAGTTGACGGGTTGCTCAAAGCGGAAAAGAAACCAGTCCTGCTATGGGTCTATGACTAAGAAATGCTATTTATTTGAGATAAATAGAGGTAATCTCCTCTTTTTTGTTACCTTTGCAAGGTTAAAAATTTATGATATGAAATACGTAAAAATACTATTTGCAATGGCACTTGTGTTTACCATGTGCTCCGCTTTTTCTCTGAAAAAAGACCATTCTAAACCGGTTTATGCTTTTGGAATTTCTGCTTCATTTACGGATACGGTAGTCTATTTCACGGATATTCAGATATTAGATAGTGCGAAGGTTAGCAAAGAAGGGTTCTTGGCTCATCGTGAATTATATAGTTATCAGTTGAAAAATTATCTGGAGGATAACCAACTGCAGCAGAATAGTACATGTATGATTTACTTCTCGGAAAACAGAAAGAAGTTGGAAAAAGAAGCAACGAAGATTCTGAATAAATATAAGAAGAATAATAGAATGACGGTATCGCGGATTGATTCAGATAAATTCCGCTTTACGAAACCGGAAGAATAATAAGCAATAGTTAAATTGTTAATATAATAAGAGATGCAGCTTTGCATCTCTTATTTTTTTATCTTTGCCTCGTAATAAACTTGAAATCTAATGAAAAAGATAAAAATATTCTCCTTGTTTGTGTGTTTGGCTATGCTGGTAATCGCTTGTCATAATGACGATGATGAAAGAGGAGTCCAGATGCGTACAGTTCTTGTTTATATAGCAGGTGACAATTCTCTTCGCAGCTTTGCCACAGAGGATTTGGCGGAAATGACAGAGGGAATGCAGTCTGTAGATGATAACTCTTATAACCTACTCGTATACATTGATACCGGATCAAGTCCTAAACTAATTCGATTGAAGAAGGATAAAAAGAAGAATGTCGTACAGGAGGTAATCGCTACGTATGAAGGACGAAATTCTGTAGATGTCTCTAAGATGAAGGAGGTTATCAACACGGCATTTTCTGAATATCCGGCACAGAGTTATGGGTTGGTTTTGTGGTCTCATGGAGAAGGATGGTTGGCAAAATCGCAGAATAAAACCCGTTGGTGGGGACAGGATGGTGGTTCAAATTACATGGATATTTCCGAGTTAAAAGATGTTCTGCGTAATGCGCCTCATTTGAGTTTTCTTCTTTTCGATGCATGCTTTATGCAATCTGTTGAGGTGGTCTATGAATTGAAGGAACATGCGGATTACATAATAGGCTCTCCGACAGAGATACCCGCACCGGGTGCTCCATATCAGAAAGTAGTTCCGGCTATGTTTGCCAATAATGCATCGGCTACGGACATAGCAAAGGCATATTTTGAATTTTATGCAGATGAAAATCTTTATACTGGCAAATTGCCATATAATTGGGGCTTAGGTGATCCCTGGACGGCAGGAGTCTCTGTTTCTGTAGTGAACACTTCCATGTTGGAACAACTGGATAAAAGCAGTAGTGAGATTATTCCGAAATATATTAAGGGCAGACAAGCGATAGCCACATCGGGCATACTCTGTTATGATTGTCGGTCCAGTAAGTATTATTATGATTTTGATGGATTAATACGTTCTTTAGGTAGTGAGACTAGCGAATATGAGGCTTGGAAAGCTGCTTATGATGCTGCTGTGGTTTATTGGAAGACTACTCCTAATAATTACTCCAGTTATGGCGGTAGTTTCTCGATGAATGGCTCTGCAGGACTTTCTACTTATATATTTCGTCAGTCGTATGAAGAGGAGATAAATCCTTTTTATCGTCAGTCGATACAATGGTACTCCGCTGCCGGATGGGATGAGACAGGCTGGTGATAATTACCATTTCAATATTCTTTAGAAGATAGGATTCTAACTTTTTGTGAAGATAGTGTGAAGAATAAGCAATCCTTATATAAGTGGTTATATGAGACGTATGAGAACGATTTGTTTTCATACGGCATTGCTTTTGGCATTAGTAAAGAACTTTTAGAAGATGCCATTCACGATGTTTTTTCATTTATATGAGCGTGAGCACAAACTTTGGGAAAGTCAGAATATGAAGTTCTATCTGTTGAACTGTTTGAAGAACCGGATTCGGACCATTAAGAAAAAAGAAATGAATACCGAATTTCTGGAAGAAGGTTCTGATAACTATAGTTTCCTTATTGAAGTGAACGGCTTTGAACTCATAGATGAAGAAAAAGAAAGAGCCGCTATGCAAAAACAGCTGAAAAAGATGCTGGATAGCCTTACAGACCGGCAACGGGAGGCTGTATATCTTCGTTATACCCAAGGACTTAGCTATGAGGAAATCGGGAAATTGATGGGAATACAACCTAAAGCAGCACAGAAATTAGTGTATCGGGCTATCGAACAAATGCGTAAAATTCAGCCTCAAATTATTTATTTTTTCCTTTTCGGTTATTTTCTTTAATTTTCGTGGGGGTATTTTTGTTCTTTGCGTGTTTTTAAAGTGAAACCGTAAAAAGAACGAGTATGCATTCAGATCGAATACCCGAATCGACAAAACAATGGCTACAAAATGAAGACTTCATATTGTGGTGTCTGGTTCCTACCCAGGAATCGGAAGAATGGTGGGTTAATTATCAAAAAGAGCATCCCGAAGATCAAGCATCCCTACAGGAGGCCCGCAAAATCATATTATCTGCCCGGCTGAATCCGGTTCAGCGCTTACCCGAAGAATCAGAAAGATTGTGGGCACGTATAGAGACAAGCATGGAGCGTCGTGATAAGAGACATCGTTTTATCTTATTTACCCGTTATGCTGCCGCCTGTGTACTAATATTAGGTATTGTTTCTTTCTGGTTGATTCATTCTTTTCAGACGTCCGGAACTGCTGATGATCTGCTTGTCAATGTGAAAGCAGATACTCTGTATCAGAAAGTAATGCTGATAAGAGATGATGCGGAAGCTATTCAGATAGAGAATAATGCCGTCATTACTTATGATAGCAATATTACTATTCAATCCGATGGTAAGGAAACAGAGATAATCAAAGAGGGAGCGGTTCAACCCGGAAAACAAAATACACTGATAGTTCCTTATGGTAGCCATTCATCCATTGTATTGGCAGACGGATCGAAAGTATGGATTAATTCCGGAAGTAAATTACGTTTCCCTTCCTCTTTTGGTCCGGGCGAACGCAGGATAAAAGTAGAAGGAGAGATTTATATAGAAGTTGCCAAAGATACTTCCCGGCCTTTTTATGTAGAGACACCCCAACTGACAGTTAATGTATTGGGAACAAAGTTTAATGTGTCTGCCTATGCTGATGATGCATTGCAATCCGTGGTGTTGGTAGAAGGAAAAGTAAATGTAAAAGCAAACTCCAATGAAGATTTTGTCCTTTTGCCTAATCAGCGTTTTAAGTTGAGTGATGGGATATCCGGCATCGACGAAGTTAATGCTTACGATTATATTTCATGGAAAGATGGCGTACTTCAGTTCCGGGGTGAGACAATGAAAGATATTATCCAACGGCTAAGTCGCTACTATAATGTATCTATCACATGTACGCCGGAAGTTGCGCAAAAGTGTACAATGGGAAAACTTATCTTATTTGATGATATAGAACAAGTCATGAAAACCTTCTCGTTGCTGTACGATGTCCAGTGTACAATTGAAGCGGGAAGTATAAAAATCGAGTAATAACCCTAAAAATTTAATGCCTATGAATAAACCACAGAAATGAAGCCTTTGTAAAAAAGAAGTTCGGAAGAGAGGCAACTCTTCCGAACCCGTGAGATTTAAATTTTTCAATTACTTATGAAAAACCTAAAAATTGATACGCAAAAATATGGAAAATTCCTATTACAATCATGCAAATAGGGCATATTTTCTTTGTAAATCATATCTGTTTGTGAAATTTTTTGTTATTTTTCTATTTATAGCGAATGTAACTCTCGCTAATGGAAATGGAACGAGCGAACTCTATGATATAAAGAAAGGGACTCTACTGGAATATTTTAAAGATATAGAGAAAGAAACAGGCTACGTTTTCATCTATTCGAAAGATATCCGGCCTAGTTTAAATCAAGTTGTCAGTGTAGATCTATCCAGGAAGAAGACAATCACAGAAAAATTGTCAGCCTTGTTTGAAAAGACAAATCTGGTATATGAAATAAATGGAAAACAGATTGTTGTAAAGAGAAAAACGGCAGTGAAAAAGAATCTTTCTTCACAGCCACAGGAGCCTCGGAGAATAACCGGTACTATTACCGATACAAAAGGAGAACCGATTATCGGTGCCAATATCAAGGAAGTCGGTACATTTAACGGCATAATTTCCGATATAAACGGGCGCTTTGCCTTATCTGTAAATCCGAATGCAGTTTTGGAAATCAGTTATATCGGTTATGTCACGACGACAGTACCTGTAAAAGACAATAAAGTGCTTTCTATTGAAATAGAAGAAGCCGAGCAAAGTCTGGAGGAAGTCGTTGTTGTCGGCTACGGAAAGCAGAAGAAAGAAAGTGTGACAGCATCTATCGCTTCTATTTCGAGGAAAGAACTGGTACAGACACAACAATCCAATATTAGTAACATGCTGGTAGGACGAATGCCGGGATTGATTGCTTTTCAAAGAAGTGGTGCTCCCGGTGAAGACGCTTCCAGTCTGTTAATCAGAGGTGTCAGTACATTTACAGACAACACGGCTCCTTTAATAATGATCGATGGCATCGAACGAACTAATTTTGACGGCATAGATCCGAATGAAGTTGAATCATTGAATATACTTAAAGATGCTTCGGCAACAGCGATCTATGGAGTAAAGGGAGCTAACGGCGTAGTATTAATTACTACCCGTAAAGGGGAAAGAGGGCGTCCCCGGTTGAGCTATTCGGGTAATTTTGCTTTGCAGCAATCTACCCAGCTCCCCAGTTATCTGAATAGTGCGGATTATGCAACTTTATACAATGAAGCTTTAGAAAATGACTCCCGGGTTTCGGGTTCTACCTACCAACCGAAATTCACGGATAAAGATATTGAATTGTACAGAAATGGCTTTGATCCGATTTTGCATCCGAACACTAACTGGATAGACGATTTTCTTAGAAAGTTTTCTACCCGCACTCAACATAACATCAACCTTTCGGGTGGTACAGAACGTGTGAAATACTTTATATCGGGAAGTTATTTCGATCAGACCGGTATCTATAAACATACCAAGATAGATTCGGATCATGATGTAAATCCCCGTAACACCCGTTATAACTTCAGAACTAATTTCGATTTTCAGATAACGCGGGACTTTTCGGCAACTGTTCAAATGGCCGCCCAGATAGGCAGAGTGATTACTCCGGGCTCCGGTAACAGTGGAATCTGGCAAGCTATTTCTTTTGCCAATCCCTTGAGCTCTCCGGGATTGGTGGACAATAAAATTGTCCGCATACAGGATGGATTGGGAAGCGTCAATCCCTGGCAAACCTTATTAAGCAACGGTTATCAGAAAGATAATAGAAATAACATCAATACAACATTACGTCTGAATTATGATTTATCATCTTTGCTGACCAAAGGTTTGTCCGTACACGGGAGTATCGCGTATGATAGCTATTATTACAGCCGTAAGAAATATTCGAAAACCTTTCCTTATTATCTTGCGCGCCGTGATGCGGAAGATCCGGATTACATTTATCTGATCCCCCAATCAGAAGAGAGTATCTGGTCTGTAAGTACCGGATGGGATAAGAACCGGAAAGTATATATGGAGTTTGGAATTGATTATAATAGAACTTTCGGGCTTCATAAAACGACAGCACTTATTCTGTATAATCAGAGTAAATATTATTCCCCCTCCCTTCAATATTATGTACCTAATGCTTATCAGGGATTGGTAGGACGATTGACCTATGAATATGCCTCCCGTTATTTGGCAGAATTCAATATGGGATACAACGGAACCGAGAATTTTGCCAAAGGCAAACGGTTCGGATTTTTTCCTGCTGTTTCATTAGGTTGGGTCATCAGTGAAGAAAAGTTTTTTCCGAAAAACAATATCGTTAAATATCTAAAGGTGAGAGGGTCCTACGGAGAGGTAGGAAACGATCAGATAGGTGGTGATCGATTTTTGTATCTGCCGTCTTCTTATGGAGCAGCGAGCGATTCGGGTGTGAACAAGTATAATTTCGGTTTGGCTTCCAATCCGTATACTTCACTGATGATTGTTGAAAATAAAATCGGTAATCCTGATTTGACTTGGGAAAAGGCGAGAAAAGATGAATGTCGGTGTAGATATTAATCTGTTCAATAATTGTCTGACTGCTTCATTTGATATATTCAAAGAAAAACGGAATAACATATTAGCCAACAGATCAACATCCCCCATGATTATAGGTGCTAATCTTCCTGCATATAATTTTGGAGAAATGGAAAATCGCGGTTGGGAAATGGACCTTAATTTTAGACATCATATACAAGATTTCCATTATTGGGCACGCTTCAATTATTCATTTGCGAGGAATGAAATCATCTACATGGATGAAGTGCAGAAGAGATATGATTATCAGATGACTACCGGAAGAAGAAAGAATCAGTTTTTCGGACTGATCTTTGACGGATACTATAACTCGTGGGAAGAAATCAATGCATTAGACCGTCCTAAAAGTTCATGGAGCGGGAATCAGTTGCAACCGGGAGACGTCAAGTATGTAGACGTCAACCAGGATGGAGTGATTGATGATTACGACATGGTTCCGATAGGATACACCCCCGTACCGGAGATTATTTACGGTTTCTCATTCGGAGCGCAATATAAAGGATTTGATTTCTCCATCTTATTTCAGGGAGCCGACAATGTATCCATTAAATATTTCGGACGGTCGATGCAATTTTCGCGAAAGGAGAAGAGAGTGCGAAATCTCTGATAAAAGAACGTTGGACACAGGAACGGTATGAGGCAGGAGAAAAGATCACCTTTCCCCGTTTGTCTCTGAATCCCAACGGAGAAACCGATCACAACTATCGTCCTTCTACTCTTTGGATACGGGATGCCAGTTATTTGCGATTGAAAAACCTCGAAGTAGGATATACATTTACCGGAGGTTTTGTCAAACGGCTTAACCTGAATAGTGTAAGATTATATTTCAACGGTTCCAATTTATTCACGTGGACAGATGTGGTAGATCTGGACCCGGAAGCACCTTCGAGAAGTGGAAATGTTGAAATCAATACATATCCGTTGCAGAAAGTATATAATATTGGTCTTAATATAAATTTTTGATAATCATGAAAAGAATAACATATATATGTGCAATACTTCTGTCGTCTGTATTGATGTTTTCGTGTAGTGACTATCTGGAAGCTCCGCCCTCTGTCGATTTGGATGAAGACGGTGTCTTTGCCGACAGGACTTTGACAGAACAATACATAACAGGCATCTATGCAGAAGGTATGCCGCTGGGGTTCTCGATGGGAAGTAGCGGGATCGACCGTAAATTGTGTGCAACCTCAACCCTGGCAGGAGCGTGTGATGAAGCCGAACAAGGTGCAAACTGGGGGAAGGGCAATGCCTCGTGGAACGTGGACAATCATAACAACAGCAGCATAGACTGGGATGAAGACCCCCGTCACAACACCCGTTGGCAGACATTACGAAAATGCAATATCGTGCTTGAACGTATTGACGAAGTGCCCGATGATCCGGGAGACGTTGATTTTAAGACACGTTCCAGAGGCGAAGCCTATTTTATGCGGGCTTTGATCTTCTGGGAAGGAGTATATAGATATGGTGGACTGCCTATAATACACCGTAGAATAAATCCGTCGGAAGATGGTAAACTACCCCGTAATACATTTTCCGATTGTGTAGACTCCATTCTTGTCGATTGTGACCGGGCTGCCTCCATATTACCAGACTATTATACGAATTCGATATTGGTGGGACGGGCAAACAGGATAGCTGCCTTAGCCCTCAAATCCAGAGTACTCCTGTATGCGGCGAGTCCTTTGTTCAATACCGACGATCCGTACCTTCCTTTAAGTGGAAATAATGACCTGATAGGATATGGAAACTATAGTAAAGAACGCTGGAATGAAGCTGCTAAAGCAGCCAAGGCAGCCATTACCGCTGTTGAATCTTCTGGCTATTATGACTTGTACGATGAGGGAACACCTGAAACAAATTACGAACATGTGTGGACTGCTCCCGATAACAAAGAAATAATTCTGGCCAACAAAAAATATCGGAATTTCACAACAAGCAGTCATCCCATAACAAGCAATATACCGGCATGGGCGGGAAGTAGTTGGAGCGACGGCGGTCTTTTTACAACCTTCAATTTCGTGCGTTTCTATGAGAAAAAAGACGGGAACCAACAAACATGGAATATGGATGGTGGCGATGATCTGCTTGAAAAGTACGACGAACTGGACCCTCGTTTTGCGCAAACCATTGCAGCACATGGAGCTAACTGGAATACAGAGATTGGAATTCTTAATTTTCTGCCCGGTGGAGCTCACAATGTAGCCAATGATAAAACGAAACACCTGGTTCGCAAATGGGTACCTCGCGTACTAAGAGCAACGGCTCCGCGCAACTCCACTAATATGGACTGGATTGTCTTCCGGGTAGCCGAACTCTATCTGAATTATGCAGAAGCTTTGAATGAATATTATGAAACTCCCCCGAAAGAAGCATTCGATGCAGTCCTGAAAGTTCGTGAACGCTCCGGAATGCCGGGCTTTCCTTCCACTTTGAATAAAGAGCAGTTCAGGGAGAAACTGCGAAGAGAACGAGCCGTGGAACTGGCTTATGAAGATCATCGTTTCTGGGATATAAGACGTTGGCTGATAGCCGATGATGAAGGTGTTATGAAAGGTGCCATGTATGGATTGCAGCTCTCCGCTGTTACAGGAGCACCGGGTAAAGTACATTACAAACCTTATGTCTTTGAAAACAGATTATGGAGTGACCGTTCTTATTTACATCCTATCAAGCAGACCGAAATAGATAAAGGGTATATGCTTCAGAATCCGGGATGGTAAATATGTTCAATCAACTAAAAATAAAAGGTATGACAATAATAAACAGTATATACAAAGGGAAGCGTTATGCTATACTTTTGACTACTATTCTCACTTTTTATGCTCCCGTTTTGTTTGCTCAACACATAGCCGATTCTGCACTTGTAGAAGTCGCCTATGGGCAACAACCGGAATGGAGGCGAACAAGTGCCATTTCTTCCATACGTGGGGAAGATTTGCTGAAAACTACTTCCGCAAGCTTGGGAAATAGTCTGCAAGGACAGCTTCCCGGACTAACATTGTTGCAACAAAGCGGAGAGCCCGGCTATGATTTCTCTATCGCGAATCTCTACCTCCGGGGACGTACTTCCTATGCAAGCGGACAAAAAATGCTGGTATATGTCGACGGTTTCGAAGCCCCGATTGAAAGTCTGTCCACTGCGGAAATCGAGTCTGTAACATTATTGAAAGACGCTTCGGCTCTGGCTTTATATGGTATGCGTGGTGCAAATGGTGTTTTATTGGTGACAACCAAGAAAGGATGCGTTTCCGCTCCGCAAGTCAGTATCCGTTTACAAACGGGAATACAACAACCGTTGGGCGTTCCCGATCCTATCAATGCGTATGATTATGCCACCTTATACAATCAGGCGCGTGTGAATGACGGATTGCCTCGTTTATACACTCCAGAGGAATTGAATGCCTATCAGAACAACACCGATCCTTACTTTTACCCCAATGTAAACTGGAAAAAGGCCATTTTGAATAATACAGCTCCTTTGAGTATGGCTGATTTAAGTTTTAAAGGAGGAGGAGATGTGGTGCAATACTATGTAATGATGAATCTTTTGCAGAACATCGGTTTCTACAAAGACACCGATAAAAAACGCCGGGAAAACTCGAATGCCTATTATGCGAGCTTTAATTTCAGGTCTAATTTGAATATCCAGATAAGCAAACACCTGTCTACCGGACTCAATTTTAGCGGGAGTGTAGGTAATCGCTCTATTCCCGGAGGCAGCAGTTCTGCCAACGGACTTTTGGGAGCGATATGGAGAACAGCTCCGAATGCATTTCCGGTGTACAACCCCGACGGATCGTATGGAGGAAATGCCGCTTTTACCAACCCGGTCGGTAATATCGTCAGCAGAGGGCTTTATAAAGAAAACAGCCGGACTTTCCAACTGATTTTTATGCCTAAATACGACCTGGAGAAACTGACAAAGGGATTAAGTGTCAGTGCCGGTATTGCCTACAACAACTATATGGCGGATTCATCTATAAAGAATCAGAATTATGCCCGTTATTCTCTTTCCAAAGGAGCAGGGGGAGAGGTGCTATATACACCCTACGGCGCTGATTCTCCTTTGGAATCCGATGAAGGATTCCGTACTGACTGGAGCCGTCTGAACTTTAAGGCACAGTTGGATTATGATCGCGTTTTCAAGCAACATCAACTCACTGCCAGCATCTTTTTCCTGTCTGATTTATATCAGAAATATGGAAGTCGTGATGACATTAAATACTTGAATTATGCAGGGCGGGTAACTTACTCTTATAATCAAAAATACATAGGAGAATTTGCAGCTTCATATACAGGTTGTGATGATTATGCTCCTGGAAAAAGATATGGATTCTTTCCCGCTTTCTCCGCCGGATGGATACTGTCGAAAGAAAACTTCATGAAAAATATCAACTGGGTTGAATATTTGAAACTAAGAGCATCTATCGGACTGGTTGGAAACAATCAGAATGAGAACGGACGTTATCTGTTCGACCAGACTTATAGCAGTAACGGCTCCTATTTTTTAGGTACAGGGTCGTCATCAACAGGCGGGTTTCGGGCAGATATGATTGCCAATCCCGATATTAGTTGGGAGAAGGAACGTGTATTCAATATCGGATTGGATGCAGTTTTACTGAAAGGGCTGTCGGTAGAATTCGATTATTTCCATAAAGAAAGATATGATATCCTGTCACAGCCGTATTCCACTATTCCCGGATTTGTTGGAGCCTCTTATGGCGACATATTGCCTTATATGAATGTAGGTAAAGTAAAGAATCAAGGTTTCGAGGGTACGATCAGGTACGAAAGCAGTCTTAAAAACAACTTCAACTATTACGTTGAAACATCGGCGTGGTATGCAAAGAATGAAATTGTCGATATGGCGGAAGAAGTGAAACTCTACGATTATCAATATCGTAAAGGACGTTCCGTGAATACTCCTTTTGTACTTGTTGCTGACGGACTGTATCAGGAGAGTGATTTCGATTCGAATGGAAGTCTGAAGTCACATTTACCGGTACCGCAGTTTGGAGAAGTAAACCCCGGTGATATAAAATATATCGATAAAAATGGTGATGGAGTAGTCGATTCCAATGACTCCTATCCTGTGGGATATTCTAATATTCCGGAGTGGAATTATGCTTTGAAAATAGGCTTTGAATGGAAAGGGATAGACGTTGAGGCTTTATTTCATGGCGTTGCCAATAGAGACATCTATTTGAGCGGGCTCGTTGGCTTATTCCTTTACCGACAATGGCTCTGCTTCAAAACTGGCTCTCGACAGCTGGACACCGGAGAATCCCAATGCTTCTTATCCCCGTTTGTCTACCCGGACATTTGAAAACAATTACCGGATATCTACATATTGGAAAAGAAACGGAAACTACTTCAGAATGAAGAATATCCGGATTGGATATACCTTCCCCCAGTCAATAGCAAGAGCGATAAAATTGTCCAGATTGTATGTGTATGCTAATGCGAGCAATCTTTTCACCGTGAGTCATCTTGACGGATTGGCCGACCCGGAAAGCAGTTCTTTGATTACATATCCGTTGACACGTTCCTACAACCTGGGAATAAAAATTGATTTTTAATAGGTAAGAACAAAAATATAATAATTATGAAATACCCAATAGGTTTATCTATCATATTGAATGCTCTTGCTGCTATCAGCATATTGTCCGGATGCAGTGATTATCTGGACAGAGAGTATGATTCGTTTATCGACAACGAGATGACCTTTACTTCCTATGAACGTACAAGCAAATTTCTAGTCAATGCTTATCGGTATCTGCCTGATGGTTTCAACCGTATCGGTTCCGAAGCTATGTTGGATGCCGCTACCGATGATGCCGAACATGCTAATGCCTCCTGCAACATCCAGCACTTCAACACCGGAGCCTGGAATTCAAGGTCCAATCCGGATGATTTGTGGAATAAGTATTACGCAGGAATTCGCATAGCGAATGAATTTATAGAAAATGTAGACAGAGTGAATCTGGATAAATACAGACTCGATCCGGATAATCAGAATGAATATCAGAACCGTCTGAATGACTTGAAAACATGGAAATATGAGGCCCGTTTTTTAAGAGCGTTTTTCCATTTCGAGCTGGTGAAACGTTTCGGACCTGTACCTGTGATTACTTCTACACTATCCGTCAATGCGGATTATTCGGAGACTCCACGCCCGTCTATGGACGATTGCATCTCATTCATCTCCAGCGAATGTGATAAGGTAGCCGAAGTGCTCGATTTAACTCCGGACGAGGAATCGATTCGGATTTGGGACGTGCAACGAAGGGAGCCGCATTGGCTTTGAAAAGCAGAGTTTTATTGTATGCGGCCAGTCCCTTGTATCTGGACTGGCAGAATTTTTCGGAAAGCGATCTTCCTTCCGATATGGAGAAATGGAAAGCTGCGGCACAGGCTGCGAAAGACGTAATTGATCTGGGCATATATTCGTTGTATGGCAGTTATGCCACTTTATTCAAGAATAACTTTCAGAATTCCGAGTTTATTCTGATGCGTCGTTATGGAAACAATTCCGACTTTGAAAAATACAACTTTCCTGTCAGTTATGGTGGGGTAGGCGGCATCAATCCTTCGTTGAATCTGGTAGACTCTTATGAAATGAAAGATGGCAGCTATTTTAGTTGGGAGAATGAGGAAAATGCCGTTCGTCCGCAATTCTACCGGGATGACAGGTTGAATGCTACCATTCTGCTGAATGATTCCGTTTGGAAAAGCACGGCGGTAGAGAATTGGGACGGTGGAAAAGACGGTCTGGGCGTTACCAATGCAACCAAAACCGGATTCTATCTGAAAAAATACCTCAATGAAGATGTGAATATCCAAACCGGCGGAGGAAGTCAGGGACATATCTGGCCGTTGTTTCGTTTAGCGGAGATTTACCTGAATTATGCGGAAGCCTTGAACGAATACGATCCCGAAAATGCGGATATAGCAGAATACGTCAATCGAGTGCGCAGCCGTGCCGGACAACCGAATCTGCCTTCCGGATTGACGCAGGACGAAATGCGTGAGCGTATCCGGCGTGAACGTCGTGTCGAACTGGCATTTGAGGAGCATCGTTCGTGGGATGTAAGACGGTGGAAGATTGCGCAAGAAACACTCGGAGGAGATTTGCTAGGTCTTGAAATCACCCGTAAGAATCAGGCTCGAAGAGCTGTTACCCGGAATTCCGTAATACCGGCTAACGAAGTTCCGGAAGGATGGCATTATTACGATGGAGACGAATTCAATGATTTGGTCATAAACAACTCATATTGGGGACAGTATGGAAGCGACACTCCGGTAGGAAACTCCCAGTATGGACAACCCACCGGAAATATCCAGACTTATCGTAAAAAACAGATTACGATTGAGAAAGGGAGTGGCGGATTGAGCTTTGCCCGGATAACAGCCACCAAGGACGACAATCCACCGGCTCCAACATTAAGCACTGCCAGTACGAGAGAAGGATGGTGGTCGGGAGCTTTGTCCAGCCGGGATACCGACAAATATGGTTATCAGGGGAAATATTACCCTCTGCATTCCCGCATTGAGATTCGTGCAAAAATACCTTATATATATGGTATATGGATGGGACCGTGGTGTCGTCATTATGCAGGAGCCAGTGTTGCGGAACTTGACATCGAAGAGTTTTTCGTCAAGGAATTTGAGAATACGGCTTCACCCCGCCGGCTTAGCCAGGCTTTACATTTGCATGATAATAAAACAGGCAATCTGGGAATCAACGTGAATGGGTACGGACGACATACAGTGCTTGATTTTGATCCGGGAGCAGACTTCCATACGTATGGCGTTCAGGTAGATCCGGACCCGGTTTCTCCGGATAAGCATGCTATCATCAGCTACCTGTTGGATGGTAAAGTAACCAATACATTCAAGACGATTGACTATGATGACAGATATAATACATTTATAACCAAAGCAATAGCGGAGGGAAGAGAAAAGCGAACCTGGGACATTGCGATAACCGGACAAATCGGAGGAAAGAATGAAAATGGTATCGGCTATCCCGAAGACAGGAATGCCAATTTGAGAAACGTTTCGATGGATGTAGATTGGGTACGTGTATTTACCCGGGATGAAACAGAACCAGAGATTCCTGAAAAGCCGGAATATCCCGTCGAGAAGTTTGATTATTCCCGTGCTGTGGTAGAAAAGAGAGTGTTTGATTCTAAAATGTATTGGTATCCCATACCTGAAAGTGAGATTCTGCAGTTGAAGAACTGGAAACAGAATCCGGGTTGGTAAATCATTAAAAAGAAATATCATGTTGAAAATAAAGATTCTAATAATCATATTTTGCTGTATCGGGGTGGTGAAAGCCCAAACCGTTATTCCTCCTTCATCAGAAACCCCTCCCGGATGGATTTATTACGATGGAGACGAGTTTAACGGAGATGTGATTGACTCCCGGTATTGGGGAATATATGGTTCCCCAAAAGTGGGGCGACCCACCTATAATCAGGAAAATAAAGCCATGCTTCAGACATACCGTCCGGAGCAGGTCTTTATCGAAACCCTTCCTACAGGAGAGAAGATTTGTCGAATTCGCTCATTCAAAAGTAAAGATGCGCTCAGTCCCGTTCATCCCAGTGTGAAGAGCAAGACCGGATGGTGGTCGGGAGCGCTGTCCAGCAGAGATTCCGATACGGAGAAATATTATCCTCTTTTCTGCCGCATAGAGATCAAAGCCAAAGTCCCATATCTATATGGGCTTTGGAATGCACTTTGGTTGAGGCATTATAAAGGAGCTGGAGTAGCCGAAATAGATATACTGGAGTTTTTTACCAAAGCTTTCGGGGAAAATCCTTATCCGGCCAAAGCGAATCAAACTTTGCATTTGTTCAATTCGGAAACGCAAAAGTTGGGAATCAATCTACCCAAAGGTCAGATACGATATACTGAAATCGGAGACGATAAGCCGGGAGATAATTTCCATGTATATGCGGTTCAGATAGATCCCGATCCTGTTGATAACAATCATGCCATCATTACGTTTCTGATAGATAATAAAGTCAATTACCAGATACATACCCGTACACAGTTGGGGGATGCATATACTGATTTTATCACTAAGGCTCGTAAAGAGAATCGGCTGGACAGAGTTTGGGATATTGCTATCACCGGGCAGGTAGGAGCATTTGACAAGTTGGATGTCGGCTATCCTGCGGAGGAATTGCAGCAATTTGATTTCGATATTGATTGGATAAGAGTTTATGTTCGCGATCCGCATACCCGGATCGTCGGAAATAGTAAACTACCTCATACTCCGGAAGCGGATTCATTTGTTAAAGATTTGCTCTCACGGATGACTGTGGAAGAGAAGATCGGCCAGTTATCCCAATACGTAGGCCGTACCCTTCTAACCGGTCCTGAATCAGAATATTTGAGCGATTCATTGATAGCACGCGGACTTGTAGGTTCTGTTTTGAATATATCCGGTGCAAAGACATTGCGTGATTTGCAGGAAAAGAATATGCGTTATTCCCGGATAAAGATACCGATTCTTTTTGGGATGGACGTGATTCATGGATATAAGACAATCTTTCCGACTCCTTTGGCGGAATCGTGTAGTTGGGATTTAGCAGCGATCGAACGAGCTGCCAAGATTGCTGCGATTGAATCCTCGGCAGCCGGACTACATTGGACGTTCGCTCCTATGGTCGACATCGCAAGAGACGCCCGTTGGGGCAGGGTAGTGGAAGGAGCAGGAGAAGACACCTACCTGGGAAGTGAAATAGCCAAAGCAAGAGTGAATGGTTTTCAGTGGAATCTTTGGGAGAATAATTCAGTATTGGCATGTGCAAAGCATTGGGTAGCTTACGGACTTCCCCAGGCGGGAAGAGATTATGCTCCGGTGGATATGTCGGAACGGACTTTGTTTGATACTTATCTACCTCCTTTTAAGGCTTGCATTGATGCGGGAGTACTTACTTTTATGAGTGCTTTCAATGATATAAATGGTATTCCTGCGTCCGCACATCCGTTCCTGCTCAAAGACTTATTGAGAGGGCAATGGAATTTCAATGGTTTTGTGGTAAGCGATTGGGAAGCAGTGAAGCAGCTGGTGGCGCAGGGAGTGGCGGAAGACGATAAAGACGCTACCCGTCTGGCTTTCAATTCCGGCATCGACATGGATATGACAGATGGGCTCTATAATAAATACATGAAAGAACTGATAGAAGCCGGTAAAATCAGTATGGAAGATGTCGACAATTCCGTCAGTCGGATTCTGCATATCAAATATGCTTTGGGACTGTTTGTTGATCCATATAAATTCTGTAATGAAGAATACGAATCGCAGACAATCATGAAAAAAGAATTTCTGGATGCAGCACTGGACATGGCTCATAAATCGGCTGTCCTGCTGAAGAATGACAATCATACATTACCGCTGGCAAAAAATGTCCGTTCCATTGCCGTGGTAGGTCCGCTGGCCGATAATCAGACCGAACTGCTGGGCTCGTGGAGAGCAAGAGGGGAAGATCGCCATGTGACGACTGTATTGCAGGGCATAAAGAACAAAATCGGCGGTAACAAAACGAAAGTTGGATATGCCCGTGGTTGCGATTTTGACGGAGAAGATAAGTCAGGATTCAAAGAAGCAGTGAAATTGGCTTCCAAAAGTGATATGGTGATTGCCGTTGTCGGTGAAAAAGCTTTGATGAGTGGCGAATCGAGAAGCCGTGCCCAACTGGATTTGCCGGGTGTGCAGGAAGAATTGATAAAAGAACTGGTTGCCACAGGGAAACCCGTTGTCGTCGTATTGATGAATGGGCGTCCGCTGTCTATCGAATGGGTGGACAAGAACGTATCGGCCATTCTCGAAACCTGGTTTTTAGGTACTTCTGCAGGAACCGCTATTGCTGATATACTGTTCGGTGATTATAATCCTTCCGGAAGATTGACCATTTCTTTTCCACGGGTAGAGGGACAAGTACCGGTTTACTATAACTATAAGAAATCCGGACGTCCGGGAGATATGCCCCATTCCTCAACCACCCGGCATATCGATGTTCCGAATGCTCCGCTCTATCCTTTTGGTTACGGTTTGAGTTATACCACATTCAGTTATTCAGTTCCGCAGAGCACCCAAAAAGAATATACGCGACAGGAGACCATCTCCGTTTCGGTGACAGTAACCAATACCGGAGACAGAGATGGCGAAGAGACTGTGCAACTGTATGTGAATGATAAAGTTGCTTCTGTTGTGCGTCCGGTAAAGGAGTTGAAGGCATTCAAAAAAATATTCCTGAAAGCGGGGGAGTCAAAGACCGTTCAGTTTGACATTTCTCCTTTAGCTTTAGGCTTTTATGATGCTGCCATGAACTATGTGGTAGAACCCGGTGAATTTGAAATTATGACCGGCTGCAACAGTAATGATTTACAAACCATATCGGTCAAACTAATAAATTAGAAGGAGGAACCGTTCTATGAGAAATTGGATAATTGTATTTTTTGTCATCTTTGCCGCTCGGCTTTCTGCACATGACGGTGACAGTATAAAGATCACACACGGTCCTTACCTGTGTGATATGAGTACCGACGGCGTGACAGTGGTATGGACTACAAACAAACCTGCTCTTTCGTGGGTGGAAGTGGCGCCTGCCGGTGAAGATCATTTCTATGGGAAGGAACGTCCGCGATATTACGATACGGAGTCCGGACGTAAGCGGGCCAATGATACAATCCACCGTGTACGCATCAAACATTTGGAACCCGGCAGGGAATACAGATACCGGATTTTTTCGAGAGAAGTTGTCTCTTGGCCTTCGAGTGACTGGGTAACTTATGGATTGATTGCTGCTTCAAATGTATACAAGCAAGAACCTTTCAGATTCAGAACTTTCGACGACCGGAAGAAAGAAATTTCCTTTCTGGTATTAAATGATATTCACGGGCGGAGTGACTATATGAAGTCTCTGTGTCGGGAAGTAGATTTCAAATCTCTTGATTTCGTTTTGCTTAATGGAGATATGTCGTCATGGGTAGAGGGGCAGGAGCAGATATGTAAAGATTATATTGATGCTTGTGTCGAATTGTTTGCGTCCGAAGTGCCTATTGTTTTCAATCGGGGAAACCATGAAACACGTGGAGTTTATTCCGATGCGTTGATAAAGTATTTTCCTACGTCTACCGGAACTTTTTATTATCGTTTCAACATAGGTAAGGTTTGTTTTCTTGTTCTTGATTCCGGTGAAGATAAGCCGGATTCGGATTTGGAGTATGCCGGTATTGCCGACTATGACAATTATCGAGAAGAAGAAACCCTATGGTTGCGGAGTGTGGTGGAAGAAAACGATTTTAAGCAATCATCCCTTCGGATCGCATTCCTGCACATCCCGCCGACGATAGGCAATTGGCATGGAAACTATCATTTGCAGCAAACCTTGTTGCCCGTTTTAAATACGGCTGGAATTGATCTGATGTTATCCGGACACACTCATAAATATTATTTCCGTGAATCAGAACCCGATAAAGCCAACTTTCCCATCCTTGTCAATGATAATAACAGCTATCTGCTTTGTAAGATAAAAGATGGAAAAATGGTGATTGATGTGGTAGGAGCGAATGGAAAAGACAAGAAGCAACATCAGTTTGATGTGAAATTTTAGTCAAATACCATTAGATTCCAATAGTATAGTTATTTATAATTTAATGTAATCATGAAGATGAAAACTATAATAAAATTATTATTTGTATTTTCGTTGCCATTTATTTTCTGTCGTTGTGCCGACGACGGGATACACTATGAACGGGAAATCAATGTTCCCGAAGGTATCTATCTGACGGGGAGTGCGTCCCAATTCTCGGTAGAGGCAATCAATGGTAAAATGAATGTGATAAAAGAGGGCACTTTGGTCGCATTGAACACATGGCTGACATCCAGCGGAGATTTTTATATCTCTTTAGTCGGACCGGATGGGCAACCCGTTTATTATGGGCAGGGAGCGCTTTTGCAAAACGACAACAGTGAGGTGTCAACTTATTCTTTGGCTCCTGGAACCGGCGGTTTCAGAGTAATGGAAGATGGATTGTATCAGCTAATTGTGAATCCTTTATTGAAACAGGTTAATATTGTTCCATTCAATTTCCGTTTGACGAGTAAATTCGAACTGACAGAAGACGGTGAAAACGAACTCTTTCTTCAAAAACCGTCTTACGACCATATTAACCATGTGGCTACCTGGGTGTCCAGTGGCGAGTTAGAAGTGATATTACCGGCAGAGTTTTCGTTTAATTATACCGATAATACGTCTTTTGATGTGAAGGAAACAGATACGGAGAAATATACATTCTCTTCTATGTACACCGGAACGGAGGAAGTATAAAATGAATGTTTTAACTGAAGAATATGCCGAACTAACCAACCAGTCGCAAGTGCAGCTCAATCTTAAAAACAAAGGTGAGTATAAAGTAACGCTTCAATATGAAGTCTTGACAGGAAAATTCTTTGCGAAGATGACGGGCAATGAGATCATAGAACCCGAACCGGAGGGGTATCCGGAGAAACTATATATGATTGGAGATGAATTTGGAAACTGGAATTGGAATTCGACAAATGTGGTAGAGATGGCCCCTGTGGGACAGCTTGGCAATGGTGCATTCTGGACTATCAAGTATTTCAATGCTGGTCAGGGAATTAAATGGGCATCGGAAAAATCTGATGCGGAAAGTTTTGCCTCTTTGGGTACAAATGTCAATTATGTTGTAGGCAGTAACGGAAGAGCGACGGTAGAAACAAGCGGCCTGTATTTGGTATATGTAGATATGAACCGTAATCTTATAGCTTTTGAGAAACCTGCCGTTTATGGAATAGGTGAGTGTTTTGACGGACAGGAAGTATCGTTCGATCTTTCCGGGCAGAATTTCTCTGCTGTCACTACAACACAAGGCAATCTTCAGATGTATGCAACTTCCGACTATAACAATAGAGACTGGAACACTATGGAATTCAACATCTATAATGGACAAATCTATTATCGTGGTGTAGGTGCTGCACTGGAACCGGTTCCTGTTGCTTCTAATATACCAATAGAACTTGATTTCTCTCAAGATAGAGGTAAAATAGCTGTGACTTTTGCCTCTCCAAGTGATGTCCCCTCAACAGCGAAGGCTATTTATATGGTTGGCGATGAATTTGGAAACATGAATTGGGGCTCGGATGGGGTTATCTCATTAGATAAGGTTTGGAACAGTGCCGACCGATGGATACATATTAATTATTTCAATGCCGGAACAAAACTTCGTTTCTCTACATCCAAGATATTTGGTGATGGAGAGTTTACCGGACTGACTAATAATGTGGGCTTCGAAATCTCTGACGAAGGACTGGTGGTTATCCCCCAAAGTGGTACTTATATCATTTTCGTTGATTTAGGTTCGAAGACCATCTCCATCCAAAAGCCTGTAATCTATGGGTATGGAACGGCAGCCGGAGGAAACAACGAAAAGATCTTGCCTTTTACGGAAAGTAGCGACGGGAAAACATTCTCTGTTACTTTACCTAATGGAGGACGTTTCAGAATACATCCTTATATTCCTGCTTTTGATAATCTTAATCCTTCATTTGGTGCTTGGAAACGCGAATATGCTGTTAATCCGGAGACTCTTGAAATCTATTTGCGTAAAGAGGGCATGGATGAACCGAACAAAGATTATGTATGGGCTGCCAACACTATAATAACTCTTGATTTCAGGGCAGCGAAAGGAACGATAGTAGTTCCTTAGCCCGGTCTGCTCCAAGAAAAATTGTAGCTGATTATATTTTTATATCACTTTTACCCTCACACCCTCACACCTTCGTTCAATCCCTTTATTCATCGTGGTTGCAAGGTGTGAGGGAACGTGTGGCAGTAGAGAGGTAAAAAGTTACCCTCACCCTATTTAATTTTAGTTTTACTTTTAATTTATTGATTTATAGTGAAATATACTTCTGTTTGGATGTAA
>SCPO01000196.1_pt1 | contig 36319 bp, 61 predicted proteins | sample 6106821 | NCBI WGS metagenome assembly SCPO01 (sample SAMN10720448, study PRJNA508395) | human gut metagenome | isolation source: Participant 2 stool, 0 month | host: Homo sapiens | collected 2017 | reverse complement strand
ACCAGTCTATGCGGGAAAAACAGCCTTCTGAGACCGAAGATGGGGTTCTTCGAAGAAGATGATGATGAAACAGAGGATGTAGTTTCAGTGGAACTTGCAGAAGATGAAGAGGGACCATTCTCACTGAGGATGATGAGCCGCTGGTTTAGGTTTATATACGGGACAAAGCTATTTTCAGGCTTTGTCCCTTTATTTCCCTTATACTTCCCACCCCAGCAGGTTCATCCACATCACTTGACCAGCCTGTTCCTCGCTAATGAAGTAGCCATGGCTCTGGGCATCGGCAGACATAAGCTGATACTCTTTCTCCTCCTCCATCCAGGTCCAGCGGGTATCGATCACTGTCGCCCCTTCTGATGCCGCCATATACCAGTGGGATACCGTTCCGTCTGCACCAGTAGTTTCATAGGAAATTTCCCCTTCTAATAAATCATTTTTTAATTTCCCCTTCTTTACTGTTTTAGCCATCTCTCCCTAGAGGCACATTTTCATAATAACAGTATCCTGTGCTTCCATAGCCCGTCATCCTGCCGTTTCTCCAGATTCCATAGGAATAATTGTAACGGGGGCTGTCTACATTGATAAACTGAAGAGCCAGACATTCCCCCCTGGGCTTTCCATCTTTAAAATAACCATAAAATACCGTTCCCGGCATGGTAAATACCATTCCTTCTCCCTCGATCTGAGCAGTAAAGCCGGATGGTGTGTACAGATACCGTGTTCCTCCCATTGTCTCATAAAACAGGTCTGCCAGAACGTCCTGCTCTCTGTCCATGAGCCGGGCCGCCTGTTCCAGATCCAGGCTTTCAAGGGAAGAAAAAACCGCCTCTGCCGCGTCAAGCTGCTCTGCCGTAAGGCTTAGTTCTCAAAACAGTCTCCGAACCGGTCGGATTTTCTTCATTCTCTTTCACTGCGCCCTGCTTATTTACCGGCTCCACCTCTCTGACCGATTCGTTTTGCATCCGGGCATTTTGGCGATTCTCTGTCATTCCCATCAGTCCACTTACCGGCAGCACCACTGCATACAGCACTGCAACAGCAGCCCATAACCTGTATCGTTCCTTTCTCTTTCTCTTCATCTTGCGCTCCTTTCTCTGCTTTCCTCAGGCTCTCTGTCCATGTACTCATTTCCAGGCTCTTGCCAGACGCATACAGCCCTCCTGTATTTCCTTTTCCTTTAAATTGGCATATCCCAAAATCACTGTAGACGGCACCAGATCCTTTTTTCCCATCACGGCTTCCGACATGCCATAAACCCGTACGCCCTCACCGGCAGCCCGTTCGATCAGCTCTTTTTCCGGCATCTGCCCTTTATGTGTGAGAAGCACATGGATCCCCGCATATTCTCCCCTGATCCAAAACATATCTTCCAGTTCTTTAAGACCGCTTAACAGAGCGTCATGCTTCCCCTTATACACGGCCCGCATCCGGTTTAAATGGCGCTCATAATACCCGCCTGTAATAAAATGATACAGCACCTTCTGATCGATCCGTGAAACCGTACAGGCATAAAATCCGGCCTGGCTCCGATACCTTGAAAGAGCTCTCCAGGAAGCACCATAAATCCCACGCGGATCGCCGGGGCAATGGAACGTGAAAATGTCCCCATATAAATGACCCTTCCCCCCTGATCCATGCCCTGAAGAGCTGGGATCGGACGTCCTTTATAGCGGAATTCACTGTCATAATCATCTTCGATCACATACCTGTTTTCTCCTCTGTAAGCCCAGCTTAAGAGCTCCTGTCTGCGCTTTACAGGCATGACGATCCCTGTGGGATACTGATGGGACGGCATTACATAAGCAGCCTGAGTTTTGCTCTGTTCCAGATCCAAAACATCCATGCCATACCGGTCCATTTTTACGGGAACAACTAGATGTCCCAGGCTCTTTAGTACCCGGTAAGCCTGACGATAGGTTGGATTTTCCAGGGCAATTCCCGTCTCTCTCCCCAAAAGCTGCGACAGCAGCATGAGAAGATACTCGCTTCCTGCTCCAACCAGGATCTGCTCCGGACGGCAGCTTACCCCTCTGGCCGAGTGAAGATAATCGCGGATCGCTGCTCTGAGCTCATATTCTCCCTGCGGATCCCCCACGGCAAACATTTCCTTATTATCGTCCACCAGCGTATTGCGGCTTAACCTGCGCCAGGTATTAAAGGGAAAGCTGTCCAGATCAATACCTCTGGTGGAAAAATCCACAGCATGGCATTTCTTTTCAGATCTGTTTTCCGCAAATTCTCATCTGCATTTTTCCACCCGAACCAGTTCTTCGATCCTGCATACAAAGTATCCTTTACAGGGCAGCGCTTCGATATACCCCTCAGAAAGAAGCTGTTCATAAGCCATTTGAGTGGTACTGCGGCTGACCTTCAGATTTTCTGCCAGAATCCGTGTAGAAGGAAGCCTGCTTCCTGCAGGAATCCGCCCGCTCTGTATCTCTTCCTTCATATATTGGTAAATCTGTTCATACAGAGGAAGTCTGCTCTGATTATCAATAGGCACCATCAGTTCCATCATTTTCTCCTTTCATCAGGGACGTACAGAAAAAGGCCCCTGTTTCCAGAGAGCCTCCTCCTGCTTTTTCCGGCAAAGCCGATTTTATTCTTTTATAAAATCTTATCGTTTTTCACACAGCTGCTGCATTATTTGGGAAGCTTAAAGGAGCTCTTTAATGAAACAATCCGGTTAAATACAGGCTTTTCCTTTGTGCTGTCCTTGCAGTCCACGCAGAAGTAACCATTGCGCACGAACTGGAAGCTGTCATAGCTTTCTGCCTCTCCCAGTGCAGGCTCTACATAGCAGTCCGGCAGTACGGTCAGTGAATTGGGATTTAAGTTCAGGCTTCCGTCTTCATTTAACTTGCCCTTTTCCTCATCCACAATATTTTCATACAGACGGCACTCTACCTTCTTTGCAGTAGGAACAGCTACCCAGTGGATGGTTCCCTTTACCTTTCTTCCCTAAAACCGGAACCGCTCTTTGTCTCAGGATCATAGGTTCCATGTACCACTGTCACATTTCCATCTGCATCCTTCTCACAGCCGGTGCACTTTACAAAATAAGCGCCCATCAGGCGGACTTCATTTCCGGGGAACATGCGGAAATATTTCTTCGGAGGCTCTTCCATAAAGTCCTCTCTCTCAATATAAAGCTCACGGCCAAAGGGAACCTTACGGCTGCCAAGCTCAGGATTTTCCAGGTTGTTCGGCACGTCGAGATATTCCATCTCTCCCTCCGGATAATTGTCGATCACCAGCTTTACAGGGTCAAGCACAGCCATCATACGGGCTTTTTGCTTTAAGTCCTCACGGATGCAGTATTCCAGCATCGCATAATCTACCGAGCTGTTTGCCTTGGAAACGCCTACCAGCTCCACAAAACGGCGGATAGACTCCGGTGTGTATCCTCTTCTTCTTAACGCTGCAATGGATACCAGACGTGGATCATCCCAGCCGTCCACAATATGATCCTCAACCAGCTTCTTGATATAACGCTTACCTGTAACTACATTTGTAAGGTACAGCTTGGCAAACTCGATCTGGCGGGGCGGATTCTCAAACTCGCACTCCTTTACGACCCAATCGTAGAGCGGTCTGTGATCCTCAAATTCCAATGTACAGATCGAATGGGTAATATGCTCAATGGCGTCCTCAATGGGATGGGCAAAGTCATACATGGGATAAATGCACCACTTATTTCCCGTATTGTGATGCTCCATATGAGCCACACGGTAAATAACCGGGTCTCTCATGTTGATATTGGCTGAAGCCATGTCGATCTTGGCACGGAGCACCTTTTCACCGTCCTTGTACTTTCCTTCCTTCATCTCCTCAAAAAGGCGCAGGTTTTCTTCAACGGAACGGTTTCTGTAGGGGCTTTCCTTACCGGGATTGTTAAAGTCGCCGCGGTACTCTCTGATCTCCTCTGCGGAAAGATCGCATACAAAGGCCTTCCTTCTTAATCAAGAAGACAGCGCATTCATACATCTTTTTCAAAATAATCGGATGCAAAAACAGACGGTTCTCAAAATCAGCACCCAGCCACTTCACATCCGCCTTGATGGAATCCACAAACTCTACTTTTTCCTTGGTCGGATTGGTATCGTCAAAACGGAGATTAAAGGTGCCGCCGTACTTCTGAGCCAGTCCGTAATTTAAAAGAATGGACTTAGCGTGTCCGATATGAAGATAGCCGTTTGGCTCCGGCGGAAAACGGGTATGGACATTATCATAAACGCCCTCTTCCAGATCTTTGTCAATCTCCTGTTCTATAAAATTCTTGGAAACAGTTTCTTTCTCCTCTGTCTCCAATACCATGTCTTTTTCTGCCATGATTGCTCCTCCGTACATTTCTCTTCCATCATGGAACCCAAATGATTCCCGTGTATTGAATAATCATATCACATTTTTTTCAGGGAGAAAAGAGGGAAACGTTAAGAAATAAGAATCCCTGACACTTAAGACTGGAAATTTTTTCTTTCGTCTGCTATACTAAATCAACGTGCAAAAGTGATTGAACTATTTCAATCCGGAAAGGAGCATCTATGAAAAAAGCAGCTGGATTTGCCCTGATAAAAACAATCCCTGTTTTTCTGGGATATATTTTTCTTGGAATTGCCTTTGGCCTCCTTCTCCAAAAGGCCGGTCTTGGAGCCGGCTGGGTCTTTCTCATCAGTCTCTTTGTCTATGCCGGTTCCATGCAGTTTGCCCTTATAGGGATTCTCACAGAAGGGCTGAGTTTTGCCGCAACAGCCATCATGACGCTTTTGATCAACAGCCGACACGCATTTTATGGCCTGACCTTTATTGAACGTTTTCGTAAAATGAAAGCAGCCGGCCCCTATATGATCTTTTCCCTTACAGACGAAACGTATTCCATCCTGTGCTCCGCCAAAAAGCCGGATAATTTTACAGACCGTGAATGGAAGCTTTCTTCCCTTTTATCTCCCTTTTTAATCACTGTTACTGGGTGGCCGGTTCGGTGGCAGGAGCCCTCATCGGACAATTTCTTCCATTTGACACCACAGGCATTGATTTTGCCATGACTGCTCTCTTTATTGTAATCTGTGTCAACCAGTGGCGGGAAACAAGCTGTCATCTGCCGGCTAAAACAGGTTTTTCTGCGGTATGCTCTGTCTGGCTCTTTTCGGTCCCTCCGGCTTTATCCTGCCGGCCCTTATTGCCGTATCAGCCCTGCTTCTTATATTCAGGCATACCATACAAAGAAATATGGAGGATTTCTCATGATACATTCTTCGCAAAATACTTCCTATATAATCATCACCCTTTTAATCTGTGTTCTGTGCACCCAGGCAACCCGCTGGTTTCCTTTTCTTCTTTTTGGAGGAAACGGCAGCTTCCGGAACTGATCCGCTATCTGGGAACCGTGCTTCCTCCGGCCATCATGGCGGTCCTGATCGTCTACTGCTTAAAAGGCGTCACCCCCCTAACCTGGCCCCATGGGCTTCCTGAGCTGATTGCATCCGCTGTGACAGCAGGTGCATACCTTTGGAAAAAGAATACTTTAATCAGCATTTTACAGGAACTTTATGCTATATGATCCTGATACAAAAAATTTTTTAATTTTTTTAAAAAAAGTATTGCAAAATACAAAAACATATGATATTATATCGAAGTCGCGTGAGACAAGAGTTCTTACGGGACAGAAAAAGAAAGTTGCTACTGTGGCTCAGTCGGTAGAGCGTCGCATGGGTAGTGCGGAGGTCACGGGTCCGATTCCCGTCAGTAGCTGTGAAAACCCTTGTGTTTGCAAGGGTTTTTTTTTGTCAAAATGCCCGGTACAAAACCGGGCAAAATTCCCATCGGCAGCCGTCACAGTAATTGACTGATGTTGATAGACAGATCGGCGTAGATTCCCACCTTGATATTACTTTCAAAAGGAAAAATAATGGGAGCAAACTCTGACGGATCCTGTTCATTCAGATATACTGTTGTACATTTTTTTAACGGATCAACAATCCAGTATTCCCGGACTCCAGACTCCAGATACAGGGAAACCTTATGGGCGTAATCCATCCGACGGCTTCCGGGTGATACTACTTCTACGATAAAGTCAGAGCTCCAGAACATCCGCGGTCTGTCAGCTTGTCGGGATCACAGATGACGGAAATATCCGGTTCCACCCAGTTTTTATCATCAGCGTCCAGATTAACTGCAAATGGAGCGGGATAGACCTTACAGCCGCCCTTTTGATTCAATATGTTTTTTTAAAAGATAGAGAATACCGGAAACAATCTCCTGATGAATCCTGCTTGGCGGAGCTATATCATAGAGCTGTCCGTCAATCAGTTCAGACCGACATCCTTCAGGCAGCGCCCAGTAATCCTTTGAGGTATACCGTTCTTTCAATAATGGCATAAAACCATCCTTTCTTTATGGGAAGACAATGATGTTGATACCTCTATACTATAACATAAACATTGCATATTGTACAGGTATGCCCTTCACAAACGCTGCATATGCCGCGGCCTGCTTTGCTCACACAATCCCTCAAAACTTTCCCTCAGGGTTTTACAGGATTTCCCAAACTTTTCCATCTCCTGTTCCGACAATGAAAGCTCCAAAACACGCTGGACTCCATTTTGATTGATAATGCAGGGAACGCCTGTATAGATGTCTCTCTGACCGTAATCTCCCCGAAGCATAGCAGATACGGTAAGGACACTGTGCTCATCTCCCAAAATAGCCTTGGTAATTCTGGTAAGAGCCATTCCAATGCCGTAATAGGTGGCCTGTTTTGCCTCGATAATCCGATACGCTGCCGTCCGCACCTCTTCTTCAATATGATCCAGACAGCTTCTCAACTCATTTTCCCCTTTTTCCCAACTCTAAAATAGGCTTGGTTGCAAGAAAGGCCTGACTCCAGGGAACAAATTCGCTGTCTCCATGCTCTCCCATTACATACGCATGGACATTTCTGGGATCAACCCTCAAATATCCTCCCACCAGATACCTAAGACGTGCCGTATCAAGAGCCGTTCCGCTTCCCAGAACCCTTCCGGGATTAAATCCCGACAGTACACAGGTAATCCTTGTCATAATATCCACCGGATTGGTAGCCACCAGAAAGATACCGTTAAAGCCAGAGGAAATCACGGGTTCTATGATCGAACGGAAGACCTCTGTATTTCGCCTTAAAAGATCCAGACGGCTTTCTCCCGGCTTCTGGGCCACTCCCGCCGCTATGACAACAATATCTGCATCACGGCAGTCCTCATAATTTCCTGCTGATATTTTCATATTGGAAGCTGCAAACGCAAGCCCGTGGTTTAAATCCATGGCTTCTCCCTCCGCCCTTGTCTTGTTGATATCGATCAGCGTTAATTCATCGCAGACAGACTGGTTTAAAAGACTGTAAGCATAACTCATACCCACCATTCCCGTTCCGACAACTGCCACTTTTCTTTTATCCGACCTCATGCAAAGCTCCTTTCCAGATTTAAAAGAAGATACCTCATTCAATAAATGGTATCTCCTTTTCATAATGATTTTATGCTTATCTGGACAGCTTTCGTTCCATTAGTTCTCCGTTGCTGCTGTAGGTCACAGCCGTTTCCCTGCTTATAACTCCCTGGCGGAACAGGCGGATCAGGCTGTTGTCCATGGAAATCATTCCCTCCTCCTGAGAAGTGGCGATAATGCCGTCAATCTGATGGATTTTGGATTCGCGGATCATATTGCGGATCGCATTATTTAAAAACATGATCTCAAAAACAGGCTGTACGCCTCCATCTACAGTAGGTACCAGCTGCTGGGAAATGACCGCATTTAAAACCATGGAAAGCTGGGTGCGGATCTGCTGCTGCTGAGCCGGAGGAAAAGCGTCAATGACACGGTCAATGGTATTGGCCGCGCCGATGGTATGAAGGGTAGACAAGATCAGATGGCCTGTCTCTGCAGCCGTCATTGCGATGCTGATAGTCTCATAGTCACGCATTTCTCCCAGCAGGATCACATCCGGAGCCTGACGCAGAGAAGCTCTCAGGCCGGTTACATAGCTGCTTGTATCCGTAGCGATCTCACGCTGCGTTACTACGCTCTTTTTGTGGCGGTGAAGATACTCAATGGGATCTTCCAGGGTAATCACATGTGCTTCTCTTGACTCGTTAATGGCGTCAATGATACAGGCCAGCGTGGTGCTTTTGCCGCTTCCCGCCGGCCCTGTAACCAGCACCATTCCCTTCGTCATCCTTGAAACATCCATAATCTCCTTTGGAAGATGCAGCGCATCCGCATCCGGAAGCTCAAATCGCACAACACGGATAACGCCGGCCAGAGAACCTCTCTGACGGAAAATATTGGCGCGGAAACGCGATACCCCCGGTACTGCAAAGGAAAAATCATCATCTCCCTCATTTAATACACGTTCTTCGCTCCGGCCGCCGGCCAGCTCATAGATCTGACGGATCATATCGTCCATTTCATCCGTCATGATCTTCTCTGTTCCCTCGCAGATGATCCTGCCGCCAATCTTATAGGAAAAAGGACGGCCCGGTATCAAAAAGATATCAGCTGCCTCCTGCTCCACTGCCGCTGTAAGAAGCTCCATTACCTTCATATCGTTTCCTCCTTATTATGTACCCGAACGATCTTTGCCGTCCCAGACCTTCACTGTATCATCAATTTCATATTCACCGCTGTCATATACATACCATGACCGGATCTCATACCGTTTGTCCCCCTCTTTTAACTCCAGATCAATGTGCAGGGACTCTCCCCGCTCCATGGGAATTTCTGTAAAAATAAGGCCGGTCTGCTCATCATAACCATTTCCCGGCTTGGCCGCCAGAGCCTCAACTTTTCCTCTAAAGACCGCCCTGCCATCTGCTGCAGCATCCGGTCTGATCCAGCCAGCCACTGCTGTCCTTTGGAATCTGCTTCATAAAATTCCTTTGCAGCCTGAGCGCCCCTCTCTGCCAGCTCCAGATCGCCTCTGGCACTGCTTAAAGAAAGAAGGCCGAAGGTAGACAGACAAAGCACGATAAAGATCAGGATCAGCGATGACAGCCCTATATTCACTTTATTTCTGGATGTTTGTTCCGCCATGGCTTATTTCCTCCCGCTTCTTTTTTCAAGGCTCATACTGGCTGCCTTCCAGGCTGTAGATCACAGTACCGTCTGTTTCTTTATCCCCTTTTGTCACATCCACCCGGATCTGCTTCATAGAATCATCCATTTCTACTGTGATCTCTGCCTCATAGGCCAAAACAGCTCCTGACTCTGCCGCCTCCCTTTGCGTATATGCCTTCCAGTCCTTATCCCAGACCGTCTGAAGCTCTTCCTCTCGTTTCCCGGATTTCAGCTCTTCCATCAGGCTCTGGGCCGCAAGCACAGCATGATTCAGATCATCTGCCTTCCGGCTCAACCGGTCTGCTCCTGCAAATACGGAAACACAGATGGAGGCAGTGACAATAAAACCGACGACTGCCAGCATCTCCATCAAAAACGGTTCTGAACCGGACCCGCTTCTTCTGTTCATCCTTCTATCCCCCCGCTTTCCGACTCACCAAAAACAGGATTTTCAGCCAGACTGCCGCTTCTAAGAGAAAGAGACAGAGTTCCCCGTTCTCCCCTTCCGTACGGATATGGAGAACATTTCCCTCTCTGGAAAAGACAGTCCTTCACATTCCAAAATTTCCAGACCATCCTCCAGTCCAAGGCCGCTGCCGGTATCAGTAAAAAGCTCCCTGATACTGCCGTCCAGCCAGTAAATCCAGGTCACATAATCTGTCCCGCCAATCTGCTGGCGAAGCTCCAGTACCTGTGTTCCTTCTATTTCTTTTATGTCTGTCATCCCGGCACGGTCTCCTGACGTACCTTATTTGCTATATAGCTTAAGGCAGTGGAGCTGCTGAAATTTTTATCGCTTCTGGCAGTGATATTTTCATACACGCGGCTTCCTGTCAGCACGGTAAAAAGAGCGCTTAAAATAAATACCAGAAACAGCAGCATGGTAAAAAGGCCGCCCATCAGCTGACCTCTTTTCCCCGTTTTCCGCTCCATACGTTTCCTCCTATTCCATAACAGGCACTACTGTGATATCCGGCATCACATTGGAGGCAAAGCCATCATAAAACACATTGTATTTTTTCCGGTTGATCATTACCCCGTAATGCTCCTCCAGATACTCGATACTTGGCGGATATCTCCTCAATGGCATAGCACTGCACGCTTGCTCTTGCTATGGCCTTTTTCAGGGTTTCCTGATCCCCGGCTGTGGTCCTCTCTCCAAACTGTACAGAGAACAGGGTAAAAAACAGGATTGCTGCCATCATAAGGAGCATCGAGCCGATCATGCCCGCAAGTCCCCGTCCTCTTCGATCCTGCCCGCGTTTTACTCTCATATCCAGCTCCTCCTAACCGATTGCAGAAAGCACGCCTACCAGAGGCAGCATCACGGAAAGCAGCACCAGTCCCACTGATACAGCCAGCACAGCTACGATCGTAGGCTCAAACCGGTGATCATTCCGTCAATGGCAGAATCCGCCATTTCCTCATAATCCCCGGAAATTTCCTCCATTACCTGATCCAGATGGCCGCTGCGGCTTCCCACCTTAATCATCTGAATATAAAAACCGGAAAAAAGCCCTGCTGCCTTCATGGCGTCATAGTAGCTCCCTCTTCTCTGGAGCAGTCATCGATCTGACCGGCCACTGTTTCATTTTCAGCCAGCTCTTTGGCTAATTCCATACTCTTTTCCAGTTCCAGCCCGCTCTTTAAGGTCAGAGCCAGCACAGAGGTAAAGCGGCGCAGCGCAACTGCTCTAGCAATACGGCTGCGGTTTTTTACTGCTGCGACGCCCTTTTCCACCAGTGAAAAACGCTTTCCGAAACGGGCAGCAATCCATATCACGGCCGCAGCTGCACCAGTTACAGCTGCCAGAACCAATGCTGCGCCGCTTAAAATGCCTCCCAGACGGATTGCTGCTGCAGCCGCAGGCGGAAGGCTGGCTCCCAGCTGCTCATATACCCTTGAAAACACCGGCATTACCTTTGTAAAAAGCACGAATAGAACCACTAACAGCATGAGAATCATCATTGCGGGATAAGTGGCCGCATTTTTTACCGCCTTTAAAAGCCTGGCTTCTTTCTCATAATAATCAGAAAGGGATTTCATCATCTGATCCAGCGTACCTGTCTGCTGCCCCAGTCTGGCCATACGGACGATATAGGGGGGAAACACGCCTGTATCCTCCAGCACCTTAAAGAAAGGATCTCCAAGTTCTGCGCCCTCTGCCATATAAAGAAGCATGGCCTTTTCTTTTTCCTCTGCCGCATCCTCTGCCATGATCGTCAGCCCTTCCTCCAAAGGCACAGCCGCCTCCAGCAAAAGGGCAATCTGTAAGCAGAAGGCGGACAGCTCCTCATAGGAATACCGATCGTATTTCTCCCCCTGTTTTTCCATTTTCTCTGTCCTCCTGACTAATAGCTGTATTTCGCCTGGTAATTGGCTCCGTTTCCTATATACTGCATAATCTCCTGGCTCTGGTTGCCGGAGGATGCAAAGGTCGGATCCATCAATTTCCAGCTGGTTCCGTCAAAATAAATGATATTGTCCACCCAGCCCTGGCCTTCCAGATATACATTGATCCAGGCGTGATACAGGTTTCCTGTATATCCCACCACCAGCTTGGTGGGAATGTCCTGAGAACGGAGCATGGCCGTCATAAGAGCCGCATAGTCAAAGCAGATTCCTTTTTTCTGGGCCAGCACCAGATCCACATTGGGAAGATAGCCGGACTGTACGGAACTGGCCTTTGCCGTATCATAAGTCAGATTCTTAACCACATAGTTGTAAACAGCCGATACCACGCCAAGCTGATCTGTAACGCCTGCCGAAAGCTCTGCTCCCTTTTGAACTGCCGCACTGGCAGAATTAAAATTCACATACTGGTTGGGATACAAAAAAGGACCAAAGGGATTGGAAATGGATACGTCCAGATTCTGGCTGAAGGCCTGGGAATACTGATTCCCCTGAATATTTTCAAACACCTTTAACTGATAGGAGCCCCTCCGAAAGAGGAAAAACTTCATAAACACCGCTGTTATTTAAATCATATGTATATGTTTCTGAACCGTTTTTGGAAATCTGAACCTTAATTTTCCTACACTGCCGGTATATTTCACCATTAGATAGCCCTCAGATGTATTGGACGCATCCAGAGTGGCCTTATCATTTTTATATACCGTCACACCGGAAGCAATGGGAGTACGCACATAGCTTCCGGCAGGCTTATCATACAGCGGCACCTGTGTATCCTCGATCACTGCTGTCTGAGACGCTTTTGCCGGAAATGCTCCAAAAGGCCACAGACACCTACCACAGCGGCTGTCAGAACCGCTGCCCGGAAATGTTTCTTCTGTTTTTTCGGATTCTCTCCATTCTTTCTTCCTCTTTCCAAACTGCTATTTTGCCAGCCTCTGGCGGACAATCTCATAGGCCAGAACACCTGCTGCCACAGAGGCATTTAACGAATCAATATCTCCCTTCATGGGAATGGAAGCTGTCATATCACAGTGCTCCCGAACCAGCTTGCTGACGCCCTCGCCTTCATTTCCGATCACAAGGCCGATGGGGCCTGTAAGATTCATGCGGTACATCACGTCCCCGCCCATATCGGCGCAGACAAACCACAGCCCCTTTTTCTTAAGATCCTCCATCACTGCGGTAAGGTTCGTCACCTTTGCCACAGGGGTATAATTAACGCACCGGCTGAAGTCTTGGCCACCGTGGCAGTCAGCCCCACTGCCCTGCGCTTTGGGATAATGACGCCGTGAGCACCAGCCAGATTGGCTGTACGGATAATCGCTCCCAAATTATGGGGATCCTCAATGCCATCCAGCAAAAACAAAAAGGGCGGCTCTCCTTTTTCCTCTGCCAGCTTAAGCATATCCTCCACCTGGGCGTATTCATAGGCAGCCGCATAAGCGATCACTCCCTGATGCTTTCCCGTCTCAGAAAGCTGATCCAGACGCTCCTTAGCCACATAGTTGATAATTGTGTCGTGTTTTTTCGCTTCCCTTACGATGGTGCGCACCGGGCCGTCCTGACATCCGTCCAGCACAAACAGCTTGTCAATGGTCTTTCCGGAACGGAAAGGCCTCCAGCACTGCATTGCGTCCCTCGATGGTCAGTTCTTCGTATCTCATGAAATGTTTCTCCTTTATATTTCCTCAAAGGCTCCTATTTTTTCAAGCCCCAGGCTGATCAACTCTGCAAGACGCTCAAATCTCTCTTCCAGAAACAGCCAGCCCACCAAAGCCTCCATGCCTGTAGCAGTACGGTAATCTGCCATAGTAGCGTGTTTTGCCATGGTAACGGATTTGGCATTGCGCCCCCGTTTATAGACCGCGTGCTCCTGAGGCGTAAGCTCCTCTTCAATGGAGCGGATAAGCTGTGCCTGCGTGCCTGCGTTTACCAGCATCGCGCTTCGTTTATGCATCTTATTTACCTGCATACTTCCACGGTTAATTACTCTGGCGCGGATCATCACCTCATACACCGCATCTCCAATGTAAGCAAGAACCAACGGAGAATAGGAACCGGCATCTACCGGTTCCAATCTCATGAGTCTTTTTATAGTATGCAAGGAAGTCCTTTAATGTTATGCTCTCTTCCACTTTACGCCCTCTCTGGTATCCTCCAGAATAATGCCCATATCCAGAAGCTTTCCACGGATCTCGTCGGCAAGAGCAAAGTTTTTCTCTTTTCTGGCCTGCTGTCTGGCTGCGATCATGGCTTCGATCTCCTCGTCCAGCACCTCTGTCTTCCGCTCTGTGATAATACCAAGCACCTCGCACAGACGTGAAATCAGATCTTCAAGGCCCTTTACATAAGCTGCGGTGGAATCAGCATCTGCTGTAGAGTTAGCAAGCTTTACCAGCTCAAACACAGCGGAAACCGCATCCGCCGTATTAAAATCATCCTCCATGGCAGCCTCAAATTTCTCTCTGAGCCTGTCAGCCTCTGCCATTTTCTATGTCTCGGCTGCTGTCATATCACCGGCCTGAGCCTTTGCCTTCAGTTCCCGCAGCTTATCCATGCAGGTCATAATGCGTTCCAGGCCGTTTTTGGAAGCCTCCATCAGCTCGGCACTGAAATTAAGAGGACTGCGGTAATGGGCGCTGAGCATGAAGAAACGCAGTACCTGCAGATCATATTTCTCCGCAATATCCCGGACAGTGAAGAAATTCCCAAGGGATTTGGACATCTTCTTATTATCAATATTTAGGAAAAGCGTTGTGCATCCAGTATGTGGCAAAGGGCTTATCATTGGCGCACTCACTCTGTGCAATTTCATTTTCATGGTGAGGGAAGATCAGATCCTCGCCCCCTGCATGGATATCAATGGAATCTCCCAGATAGCGCTTTGCCATCACAGAGCACTCAATATGCCAGCCCGGACGGCCCTGGCACCATGGAGACTCCCAGTAAGGCTCTCCCTCTTTCTTGGGCTTCCAGAGCACAAAATCATTAGGGTCTTCCTTGCCTTCTTCACCCGTTACCTTAATCTCACGAAAGCCAGACTGAAGCTCATCTAGGTTTTTGTGGGACAGCTTGCCATATTCTGCAAAGGAACGCGTCTTAAAGTACACCGTGCCGTCCTCTGCCACATAGGCGTGTCCCTTGTCGATCAGGGTCTGGATCATATTGATCATTCCCTGAATCTCCTGAGTTGCCTGCGGATGTACCGTAGCAGGCTCCACATTCATATCCTTCATATCCTTTTTGCACTCTGCAATATAGCGCTCGGAAATAATATGGGCATCTACGCCTTCTTCATTGGCCTTTTTGATGATTTTGTCGTCCACATCCGTAAAGTTGGAAACAAATTTCACCTTATATCCCTTGTATTCAAAATACCGGCGCACAGTGTCAAACATGATCATGGGACGGGCATTTCCGATATGGATCAGATTGTATACCGTAGGGCCGCACACATACATTTTCACCTCTCCCGGTGTAATCGGCTTAAATTCTTCTTTTCTCCTGGTTAATGTATTAAATATTTTCATACGATTTCTCCTCGCTTATGATCATTCAGAAACACTGTTCACTTCTGCTCGCAGCCGCAGCCTGAGCAGCCCGGACAGCCTTCTGTCATTATTTTATTATCATAGCAGTAATCCGCTGTTTCCGTCAATAATGTAATTGCCTGAGAAGCAATTCCCTCTCCGCTTCCCGTAAATCCCAGCCCCTCCTCTGTAGTGGCTTTTACGCTGACTCTGGACGGATCCAGATGAAGGGCCTCTGCAATATTCTCTTCCATCTGAGGACGGTAGGAGGCCAGCTTTGGCCTCTGGGCGATGATCGTAGCATCAATATTTTCAATCACATAGCCCTTTTCCTCCAAAAGTGCACCTACCTTACCCAGAAGCTCTATGCTGGAAATCCCTTTATAAGCAGGATCTGTATCCGGAAAATGCTGTCCGATATCTCCCAGAGCCGCTGCCCCTAAGAGCGCATCCATCACGGCATGGATCAGCACATCTGCATCCGAATGGCCTAAAAGCCCCTTTTCATAAGGTATCTCCACGCCTCCCAGAATAAGCTTACGGCCCTCTGTGAGCCTGTGAACATCATAGCCTTGTCCGATTCTCATGTTTCTGTCTCCTCTATTTCGTTCTTTTGATCACAATTCTTTTTAACAGTTCATATTACCGGCCGGAACAGCCGTATTATATCCCCATTCGGATCTGCCGCGAAATGCACTCTGCCCGCAGGTCTGTCTGAGTACCGCAGAATTCTCCATCCACATGAATGGGAAGAGGGGCGTCTGTGTGAATGGAAACCTCTCTGCATTCAAACATCCGTGCTCCCTTATGCTTCTTAAAACGGCCGGTCAAAGCCTGCAGCATCACAGGGATCAGCCGTTTTCTGGAAGAATGGCTTACCACACAGACATTCATCCTGCCGTCGCTTCCGTCTGCTCTGGGAGCAAAAACAAAACCGCCTCCCTCTGATGGCTGAATGTGACAGGATATAAACAGGATATGATTAAATTCCACTTTTTTTACACCATCCAAAGGATATATCCCGGCTGGACCGGCATCCTGCCGCCTGGCAGAGTCCAAGAAGAAAACAAAAAAGTTTTCCAAGACCCAGCCGCCCCATAATGCCCCGCAACCTGGAAGCGGATGCCGCACAACACACAGCAGCATCAAATCCCATACCGGCGCTTACCATAAATCTCCGATGAGAAATCTCACTGGAACCAAGAGAGAGCACCCCGTAATCTACCATTGAAAAATGTCTGGGATACAGCTGTTTTTTCAGACAGCGTACGGTACGTTTGGGAATGTGGAGACAGCGGGATAAATCATTTCGTGCCTGCCGGAATATAACCCAGATCAAAAATCCCATGAAGGACAGCTCCATCAAGAACCTCATTGACCGTTCCGCTTCCGCCGACCACGATCAACAGGCCTGGCTGGCGTTTCTTCTCCGTCAGTTCTCTGGCAGCAATCCTCGCATCACCGACGCTGCCGGTAAGTACCGCTTCATATTCAATATTGTGCAGATCCATATAGCAGGCAATGGCTTTCCACACTCTCCTGCCTCTGCCGGAGCCTGCACTGGGATTTACAATAAAATAGTACATAGGGGCGTAGGGTCCTTTCCTTTCGTCCACACAGCGGAAAGCACAAGCCTGCGCCGTCCGCCGATGGCAGCATCTACTCTGGAATAAGTATACCACGCCCGTCCCCAAATGAATATAAACCATTAAAAAATTTTCTATAAAATATCGAAAAAATAAATGCTCTCCCATCTCTGAAAATGCCGGAAAACCAGCAAAAATAGGGCAAAAACTTTTAAAAATTTCAAAAAAGTGTTGACAATTACCACAATTTATCATATACTGTACAGGCAGTCGCGAGTGAGACAAAACAAACAAGCGACACACTGGATACGGGGTCTTAGCTCAGCTGGGAGAGCATCTGCCTTACAAGCAGAGGGTCACAGGTTCGAGCCCTGTAGGCCCCATCCATTTCAATTAAATATGGCGGAATAGCTCAGTTGGCTAGAGCACACGGTTCATACCCGTGGTGTCGAGAGTTCGAATCTCCCTTCCGCTACTCTGAAACCCTTGAAGAATCAAGGGTTTCTTTGTTTTGGTTTAAGTACCTTTGAGTACCTCAAATCATTCGTAGACTTTCCCGCCTCCCCGTGGTATACTTTTGCTATACCATGAAAGCAGGAGGATTTAAGCCATGTATGCAGAATTTACAGATGACCTGATCACAGGAAATGAAATGATCGACAGCCAGCACAGAGAGCTGATCAGCCGGATCAATGACCTCTTAGTCAGCTGTGAGAACCGTTCCAACCAGAGCGGAGCTGCCAGATTATTAAATTATCTGGCAGACTATACGGATTTCCATTTCAAAGAGGAAGAGGCATTCCAGAAGGAAATCGGATATCGGGCCTGAAGGAGCACCTTGAAAAGCATGAGGAGCTGCGCCGTACCGTACAGGAGCTTCACGATATGCTTACAGACGAAGAAGGCCCTTCTGACGCCTTTGTTTCCAAGGTGGCAGAAAATGTAAGAGACTGGCTCTACTACCACATCAAAGGCTTTGACCGTTCTGTGGCAGAGTACAAGTATATGCGCGACAGCGCCGACCGCATCTAACTGAATTTTTGCACAGCAAAAGCCCGGCCATACCTGATCAGCCGGGCTTGTTTCTATCTGTTATTCTTCTATATTTTTCTTAAGAAGCCCAAGAATCAGGCATCCTGCGACAGCTCCTCCCATCACAGCAGCCAGATACATAAGAGGATTTCCAATGGTAGGTAGTACGAAGATGCCGCCGTGAGGCGCCTTAAGGTACAGCCGAATGCCATGGAAAGGCCTCCTGCAGCCGCCGCTCCGATCCCACAGGCAGGAATCACGCGAAGGGGATCCTGTGCTGCAAAGGGAATCGCTCCCTCTGTGATAAAGGATAGTCCCATAATATAATTTACAACGCCGGACTGGCGTTCTTTTTCTGTAAACTTCTTCTTAAAAATGTGGTGCACAGGGCAATCGCGATCGGCGGAACCATACCACCGGCCATCACTGCAGCCATTACCTCAAAATTCCCTCTGCCAGCTGGGCAGTACCAAATACATAGGCCGCTTTATTAAAGGGACCTCCCATATCAATAGACATCATAGCCCCCAGTACCATTCCAAGCACAATACGGCTGGCACCGCCCATTCCATTTAAGAAATGTGTCAGTCCATCATTGATCATACCCATATATGGGTTGATCAGTGTAGTCATTACAGCAGCCACAAAATCCCAAGCACCGGATAAAGAAGCACCGGCTTGATACCTTCTAAGGATTTGGGCAGTCTGGAAAAAATCTTTTTAAGCCCCAGCACCAGATAACCGCCAGCAAAGCCCGCAAAGAGAGCTCCGAGAAAGCCTGCATTTACATCACCGCCCGCAGGATTTGCAAAGGTACAGCCCATTTTCGCCACCATACCAGCTACCATACCTGCAAGTCCCGGACGGTCTGCGATACTCATGGCAATGAATCCTGCAAGGATCGGGAGCATCATTCCAAAGGCCTGTTCGCCGATGGTCTTTAAATATGCAGCCAGAGGGGTATTTTTTCCAAAATTGGACGGATCAATGGAATAATCGTCAAGCAGAAACGCTAACGCAATGAGGATGCCGCCACCGATCACAAAGGGAAGCATATGGGATACGCCGTTCATCAGATGCTTGTAAATGGTTCTTCCAATACTTTTATCTCCTTCCGCTTCTGCCTCGGAGGTTCCGCCCTCATGGTGATATACCGGCACTGTACCGCTGACTGCTCTCCGGATCAGCTCTTCTGCCTTGTGGATGCCGTCTGCCACCGGAACCATGATAACGGGCTTTCCGTCAAAACGCGCCATTTCCACATTCTTATCTGCCGCAACAATAATTGCTTCTGCCTCCCTGATTTCCTCTTTCGTAAGAATATTCTGAGCGCCGCCGGAACCATCCGTTTCTGCTTTCAGGAAATCCCCAGTTTTTCCCTGTATTTTCCAGATTTTCAGCAGCCATATAGGTATGGGCAATTCCTGTGGGACAAGCAGTGACTGCCAGCACGCGAAAGCCTGTTTTTTCCGGTTCTGCTGCCTTTTCCGGTTCATCCATTTCTTCTTTCTTCCCAAACCGCTCCGTTTCCGCCTGATCGATAACCTCCAGGAACTCCTCCTTTGATCCTGCATGGATCAGAGCTTCCTTAAAACCGGGATTCATCAGCAGGGTGGAAAGCCGGGATAATGCCTCCAGATGTACGTCTTCTCCTCCTGCCGGAGCTGCGATCATAAAAATCAAATTGGACAGAGAGCCGTCAAACGCCTCATAATCCACACCCTCAGGCACTGTTATAGCTGCCAGCCCCGGTTCCTTTACTGCTTCTACCTTTGCGTGGGGAATGGCAATCCCTTCCCCGATTGCTGTGCTCCCCAGGCTTTCTCTTGCAAGAATCCCTTCCTTATAACCGACTCTGTCATTCAGCCTCCCCCCTGCATCCATAAGGGCGATGAGACGATCAATAGCCTCCTCCTTGGAAGCTGCCTTCACTCCCAGTTCAATGCTTTGCTTTTTCAACAATTCTGTGATCCGCATCCTCTACTTCCCTCCATTTTCTGTAAGCTGTGCAAACAGCTCCATGATCATTTTTCTGCTTCCCATACCATCTGAAAATGCCGTCGCTCCTCCGCTGGCCGTTCCCAGACGCAGCGCATAATCGTAATCTCCTGTTTTTAAATATCCTGCCAGAAATCCCGCCACCATGGAATCGCCTGCTCCTACGGAATTTTTCACCGTTCCACGGCACACTCCCAGTCTGTGGACTTTTCCATTTTCATCGACCAGGATTGCTCCGTCCTTTGCCATGGACACCAGCACATTGACCGCTCCCCGGTCTTTTAGGCTCATGGCGCCATCGATGATCTCCTTCTCCGTCTTTAGTTCCTTTCCAAAGATCTGCCCCAGCTCATGGTTATTAGGTTTGATCAAAAAAGGCTTTAATGGAAGTACCTCTGTCAGCAGATCCCGTTCTGCGTCTACAGCAATGCACACGCCCCGATCCTTTAACTGTTCCATGATCCTACGGTAAATATCATTTCCCACAGCAGCCGGTATGCTTCCGGAAAGCACCAGCACATCCCCGCTCCCTAAACGGTTCAGCTTTTCAAACAGCGCTTCCACATCCTCAGGCCGGATATCCGGGCCCATCCCGTTAATCTCCGTTTCTTCCTCCGATTTCAGTTTCACATTGATACGTGACATTCCACTTTTTACATGGATAAAATCGGATGAGATCCCAAATGCTTTTAACCCCCTTTCAATTTCTTTTCCCGTAAATCCGGCCACAAACCCCAGAGCTGTGCTCTCAACTCCCAGATTTGCCAGCAACACAGAAACATTGATCCCTTTTCCTCCACAGAAAATATCTTCCTTTACTGTACGGTTGACCTTTCCCTGAGCAAAATGATCCACAGCGATCACATAGTCCAGAGCCGGATTAAAGGTAACTGTGTAAATCATATGTCATCTCCCCTTATTTATAAGAAATTTAATTTCACACCTATACTATAGTACGATATTTGTTTTCGTCAATATTATTTCTTATGAAATTTTGTTTCTCTTATATTTTCATCACTTCAAACAAAAAGACGGCCTCTGCCTGTCAGATACCGTCTCTTTTTTGTACATTTTACCTATATTTCGTTTTTATCCGAGGAAATAGCTTCCTCATGGCGGCGGATATGTTCCATAGCATCCTTCTTTCCCGCCCGCAAAAGAAGATATAAAATTTCAATCACCGCCGTGGCTGTGACCCGTGAAAACAAGAATTCTTCTGTAAGAAGCTTTTCTCTGGTGGCCGTAATAATTTTATGATCACAGATCGAAGCCAGAGGCGAATCCGGGTTATTCGTGATCAGCACCAGCGTGCTCCCATTTTCTTTTGCTCCCTGAGCCAGTGTGTTTAACCGCCTGGAAAAACCGGAATTGGAAATAAGGAGCACCACATCCTCCGGCCCCAGATTAAAGGTATAAGCTGCCTGCGTTTCCCAGATGTCTCCGGCCACAGACGGAATCCCCAGCTGATTAAACTTAAAAGCGCCGTCCAGAGCCACAGGGATCGTATTTCCCACTGCAGCCAGCTGAACCATACGGGCCTTTTCCAGCTTTTTAAGGATTTCTTCCAGGCTGTGTATATCCATCATACGGACCGTTTCTGTCAGCTCCGCAACCTTATTTGCCAGAATATTGTTAAGTGACTGGGACAGATTCTCCCGGTCAATATCATTTGTCACCTTCCGGCTGTCCTGTTCTTCCCTGAGCACCTCTCTGGCCAAAGCCAGCTTTAGGCTCTGGAATCCCTTAAACCCGCATCTGCGACAAAATCTGGATACCGTAGCGTCGCTTGTGCCGCTGGCTCTTGCCAGCTCCCCACCGTCATATCTACTGCCTGGGCCTTGTGCTCCATGATATAATCCGCAATCTTCTTTTCCGCCTCAAAAAAGCTGTCATAGAAAGAACAGATCACGCCTAATACGCTTCGTGCTTCACTCATGCCATGTCCTTTCATTTACATGTAAATTTATTTCATATAATAATGATAACACAAGATACATAAAATGAAAAGACGCAGTTTGCAGGGCAACTTCTTAAAGCTCTCGAAACTTTATTAAGATTTCTGTCCAGCTCTTGTTTTTCCATTTTACCGTGCTATAATTTTGCACATCTACAAATTTTAACAGTTCCTTTACATTCGTTTTAAACTCTTAGAAAGGGAAACAGTTCTATGAAACGAGTTTGTGATTTCTTCCGCAAATACAGCCATATATGGCTTTTAAGTTATTTTTTTATCTATATTCCCTGGTTCTGTTATCTGGAAAAAACAGTGACACGCGATTATCATCTCATGCACGCCCCTCTGGATGATCTGATTCCTTTTAATGAATATTTTATCATTCCCTATCTTCTCTGGTTTGCTTTTGTAGGAGTGACGCTGATTTACTTCCTTATTAAAAGCAAAGAGGATTATTACCGGATGTGCACCTTTCTGTTTTCAGGCATGACCATCAGCCTGATCATCTGTACCTTTTTTGAAAATGGTACCAGTTTGCGTCCGATTCTTGACCCCGATAAAAATATTTTTACTGCTGCCGTGGCTGCTCTGTACCGTACCGATACCTGTACAAACGTATTTCCGAGCATCCATGTATACAATTCCATCGGTACCTATATTGCCATCCATAAAAGCCCTCTGTTTCAGGGAAAAACTGCCTTAAAGGCAGGCGCAGCCATTTTAACCGCAGCGATCTGTCTTTCTACTGTATTTTTAAAGCAACATTCCGTGATCGACGGAGTCGGCGCAGGAATTATGGCTGCTATGATGTATCATCTTGTTTATGCCTGCAGCCCTGTGGAAGAAGAAAAAAAGATTGTGGAAAAAATTTTAGAATAAGGATCATGGCTGCAAATAAACCAAATAAGCCGCCGGGAAAGCATATCATTTCGCTTCCCCGGCGGCTCTTTTACTTTAGTTAGTTAAATCCATAAAACTTCTGTGTGATCTTGTATCCCAGGATCAGCAGCTCTCTTCCGCCCTTTCCCGGCAGGTTACAGCCCTGTCCCAGAAATCCCCAGCGCAGACGCAGCCACAGAGGGAAATTCTGCTTTTTGAGCTCATTCCACAACTCCTTCTTTTTAGCCAGATTCTCCGCAGTCCCTGACTTGATCGCCAAAACGGAGCAGACAGTCATCATAATTTCCAGATACTGGATCATGTAATGGCGCAGCTTTGGATTGGATATTTTAGTGGCATCATAGTAACCGAGCATGAGCCTCGTAACCCTGAGCTGCTGGTCAATGCGGCCGATCATCACGGATTCATTGACAGACTGATCCGTTCTTCCGATAAAATAGCGGTAAAATTCACATCCAGATAGTACATATTTTTACATGGGAAGGGGCTGGTAGACGAAAATATTGTCTACATAAAAGGTATGCTTGGGAAGCTCCAGCCCGCATTCCTTTAAAAGCTGTGTCCGGTAAATTACGGAATGCATGAGTATGTACTGACCGATCATGAAAAATTTTACATCCTTCCATCCAAAGACGCAGTCCTTTGGAAAGGCGGTATGGTATTTCATCACCTTTTACGTCTTGCTCCCTCTTTTTCGTATACGAAATTGGTCACCAACATATCCAGAGCTTCCCCCCGGTAAACGAACCGACGCAGGGTTTCCAGAACCTTCTGATATGCTTCCTCATTTACCCAGTCGTCGCTGTCTACTACTTTGAAAAATACGCCCGTTGCATTTCTCAATCCCGCATTGACAGCTTCGCCATGACCGCCATTTTCCTGATGGATCGCGCGGCAGATACCGGGATAGCGCTTTTCATATTCATCTGCGATCTCAGCCGTCCGGTCCTTTGTGGAACCGTCATCTACGATCAGAATCTCCACCTCATCCCCTCCAGTGAGAAGAGAACGGATGCAGTGCTCCATATAAGCTTCTGAATTATAACAGGGTATCGCTACTGAAAGTAATTTCACGTTTTTTCCTCCTTGCATGTATGCAGATAAGGACGGCAGGCAGCTTTAGCCGAAGGCCAGCAGGGCTGCCCCATTGGCAGCCGCGTGCATCAGCACCGCCATCCTGTATTTTCCCCAGGGACATTTCTCATATCCCCATGCCAAAACAAAGCCCAGTAAAAAAGCGTAAAGGCCCTGAATCATGTTTCCGTGGTAAAAGCCAAAGGCCAAAGCCGAAAGAAAAGCTGCTGCTTTCGGCCTAAGCTTTCTTCTTAGAAGTCCATAAATACCCAGCCGGAATACCGCCTCCTCCATCATGGGAGCCGCCGCCAGGGTAAGCGCCAGATAATAGGACCGGCTCATACGCTCTGCTGTCTGTACTTCCCCATAAGAAATCATCCATCTCTCGGGCCAGGGGATCAGACGGACCAGTATATTTCCTGCCAAAGCAGCAAGCACCGTCCCAAGGAGCAGCCTCTGCCACCCCGGAGGGAGAAATGATTTCTTTTCCACCATCTGTGTATTCCTCAGTATGTCTGTATTTTGCTGCATGATGCCAGTATATCACGGGTGCATTTCTTTTTCCAGTATCTTTTTTCGTTGCATTTTCAGAGATAATAAATTAAAATAGATATAACAACACCGCATACAAAGAGAGGGACTGAATATGGCAAAAAAACGCATTGTAATGGCTATTGGCCACAAGGATATGGGAACTAATCTTCCGGAACAGAAGGAAGCAGTACAGCGCACTGCAAAGGTGATCGCCGACTTTATCCAGGAGGGCTGGCAGGTCGCTGTTGTCCACAGCAACGCCCTCAGGTCGGCATGATCCACACTGCGATGAACGAGTTCGGACGCCAGCATGACGGCTACAGTTCTGCCCCCATGTCTGTCTGCTCCGCCATGAGCCAGGGCTATATCGGCTATGATCTGCAGAACGGCATCCGCGCCGAGCTGATCCGCCGGGGCATCTATAAGCCTGTAAGCACTGTTTTAACTCAGGTAACGGTAGATCCTTATGATGAAGCCTTCTATACTCCTGTAAAGGTGATCGGAAGAGTGATGAACCGTGAAGAGGCAGATGAGGAAGAGGCAAAGGGAAATCATGCGAAGGAGGTGGAAGGAGGCTTCCGCCGTATCGTGGCATCTCCCCATCCTGTAGCCATTGTAGAGATCGACGCCATCAAGGCTCTTTTAGATGCTGATCAGATTGTCATCGCCTGCGGCGGCGGCGGTATTCCGGTTATGGAACAGGGGTACAATCTCCGGGGTGCCAGCGCGATCATTGAAAAAGATCTGGCAACAGGCCTTCTGGCAAAGGAAACCGATGCCGATGTAATGATGATCCTTACCAGCGTGGACAATGTTACCTTAAATTACGGTACAGACCATGAAGAGCCCATCAAAACATGACCATCGACCAGGCGAAGGATTACATCAGCCAGGGACAGTTTGAATTTGCCTCCATGCTTCCAAAAATCTCCGCATCCGTAGACTTTTTAGAGTGCGGAAAGGGACGCAAGGCAATTATCACCTCTCTTGACAAGGCCGAAGAGGCTTTGAAGGGCGAGGCAGGAACGACTATAAACGGATAACTGGATATACTGTCAATTCTGAGGGAGCCCATAGGGCTCCCTTTATTTTCTGCTTTAGAATTTTACCATACAACAAAGGATGCTGCAAAACAAAACTTATATGTTCTGTTTCTGCAGCATCCTTTAAAAATTTTAAGCGTTCTTCACTGTTGCAATATCAATCAGTGTCAGATCCTTGGCCCGGTTCTCCAGACTGGTCACAAGTGCTCTTGCCGTATCCAGGGCAGTCAGGACATTTACGCCTGTCTCAATGGCATTGCGGCGGATGATAAAGCCGTCATGGCTGCGCTCTGCTCCCTGAGCAGGGATATCCACGATCAGGTCGATCTGATGGCCCAGTACAAGATCTAGGATGTTCGGAGATTCCTGCTCCAGCTTGCGGATCTCATATGCCTTTACTCCGTGGGCATTTAAGGTGCGGGCGGTGCCTCTGGTAGCGAAAATCTGATATCCCACTGCAATAAAGCGGCGTGCGATCTCTACAGCCTCTTCCTGCTCGCTCTCACGGATAGTCATGATCATCTTCTTATACTTAGGCAGGCGGATTCCTGCACCCTCAAATGCCTTATACAGAGCCTCGTTAAAGGTCTTTGCAATACCGAGGCACTCTCCGGTGGACTTCATCTCAGGTCCCAGGCTGATATCTGCGCCCCGGATCTCTCAAAGGAGAATACAGGCATCTTGATGGCGATATAATCGGCTGCAGGCTGCAGGCCCGGCGTATAGCCCAGTTCTCTAATGGTATGTCCGCAGATGATCTGGGTTGCCAGAGGAACAATGGGGATACCTGTTACCTTACTGATATAAGGCACCGTACGGGAGGAACGTGGATTTACCTCGATGATATATACGTCGTCACCGTCCACAATGAACTGAATATTAATCATGCCCTTTACGTGAAGGGCTCTTGCCAGCTTCTCAGTGTAGTCCACAATGGTTTCCACATTTTTCTCTGTAATATCCTGTGCCGGGTAAACAGAGATACTGTCGCCGGAATGGATACCGGTACGCTCGATATGCTGCATGATGCCGGGGATCAGGATGTCTGTACCGTCACAGATAGCGTCTACCTCAATCTCCTTACCCATGATATATTTGTCTACCAGGATCGGATGCTCCTGAGCAATCTGGTTGATGATGCCGATAAATTCATCGATATCCTCATCATTGATGGCAATCTGCATTCCCTGTCCGCCAAGCACATAGGAGGGACGAACCAGAACTGGATACCCCAGCTTATGAGCAGCCTCTTTTGCCTCCTCGGCAGTAAATACCGTATGGCCAGCAGGTCTCGGGATACCGCACTGCTCCAGGATGGCGTCAAAGCGTTCTCTATCCTCAGCCGCGTCTACATCCTCAGCCGCTGTTCCAAGGATCGGAACGCCCATTTTCATCAGGGCTTCTGTGAGCTTGATGGCTGTCTGTCCGCCAAACTGAACCACTGCTCCGTCTGGCTTTTCGATATCAACAATGCTCTCTACATCTTCCGGTGTCAGTGGCTCAAAATACAGCTTATCTGCAATATCAAAGTCCGTACTTACGGTTTCAGGGTTATTGTTGATAATGATGGTCTCATAGCCTTCTTTGCTGAACGCCCAGGTGCTGTGTACGGAACAGAAGTCGAACTCGATTCCCTGTCCGATACGGATGGGACCGGAGCCTAAAACGAGAACCTTTTTTCTGCCCTCTGTCTCTGCCTCATTGAAGCTTCCAAAGCAGGAATAGTAGTATGGAGTTTCTGCGGCAAACTCTGCGGCACAGGTATCTACCATCTTATAGGCAGCACGGATATTATTGTCATAGCGCAGCTTCTTGACAGCGCTCTGCTCCATCTTTGTCAGTCTGGCAATCACATTGTCAGGATACTCAATGCGCTTTGCCTCAGCAAGCAGCTCAGGAGTCAGCTCCTTCTTTCCTTCTCCTACTGCCTGAAGCTCCTTCTCCATCTCTACCAGGATCGCCAGCTTGTCAATAAACCAGAAGTCAATGCGGGTGATCTCATGGATCAGGCCGTATGGGAAGCCACGGCGCAGCGCCTCGGCAATTCGCCAGATCCGCATATCATCCACTTTATAGAGGTCATTTACCAGCTCCGTATAGGAAAGCTCTGTAAAATCATAGGACAGAAGGCAGTCTACATGCTGCTCCAGGGAGCGGATGGCTTTCATCAGGGCACCCTCAAAGTTGTTGCAGATACTCATAACCTCACCGGTTGCCTTCATCTGGGTTCCCAGAGCACGCTTAGCGCTGATAAACTTATCAAATGGAAGCCTCGGCATCTTTACTACGCAGTAGTCCAGCATAGGTTCAAAGCTTGCGTAGGTTTTCTTTGTAACGGCATTTTTGATCTCATCCAGAGTATAACCCAGAGCTATCTTTGCAGCCACCTTTGCGATGGGATATCCGGTCGCCTTGGAAGCCAGGGCAGAAGAACGGCTCACACGGGGATTTACCTCGATGACGCAGTATTCAAAGCTGTCGGGATTTAAGGCATACTGTACATTACAGCCGCCGGTGATCCCCAGCTCGCTGATGATGTTTAAAGCAGAGGTACGAAGCATCTGGTACTCCTTATCTCCCAGTGTCTGGGAAGGAGCCACAACGATACTGTCTCCGGTGTGTACGCCGACCGGGTCGATGTTTTCCATGTTGCAGACAGTAATCACATTTCCGGCTCCGTCGCGCATAACCTCATACTCGATTTCCTTCCAGCCTGCGATGCAGCGCTCTACCAGCACCTGTCCCACGCGGGAAAGGCGGAGGCCGTTTTCAAGGATTTCCGCACATTGCTCCGGATTGTGGGCAATACCGCCGCCGGATCCGCCCAGGGTATAAGCCGGACGAAGCACTACCGGATAGCCGATCTTTGCTGCGATCTCAAGACCTGTCTTTACATCCTCCACGATATCAGAAGGAGCCACCGGCTCACCGATTTTCTTCCATGGTTTCCTTGAACATCTCACGGTCCTCGGCCTTTTTATGGTCAGGGCCGTAGTTCCGATCAGGCGCACATTGTGCTCTTTAAGGAAGCCTGCGTCTTCCAGCTCCATGGCAAGATTTAAGCCTGCCTGGCCACCCAGAGTAGGAAGAATACTGTCCGGCTGCTCCTTTAAGATTAACTGCTCTACCACCTCTACAGTCAGGGGTTCAATATATACCCGATCTGCAATATCCTTATCTGTCATAATAGTCGCGGGATTGGAGTTTAAGAGCACAACCTCAATGCCCTCTTCTTTTAAAGAGCGGCAGGCCTGTGTGCCTGCGTAGTCAAATTCAGCCGCCTGGCCGATTACGATAGGGCCGGAGCCCAGCACCAGAACTTTTGATCTCAGGATTTTTGGCATCAGTCATTTACCTCCATCATTTTCAGGAAACGGTCGAACAGGTATCCGGAATCCAGGGGGCCTGGGCAGGCCTCCGGATGGTACTGCACGGTGAAAATGTTCTTTCCTGTGTATTTTAAGCCTTCGTTTGTTCCGTCATTGACATTGATAAATGCAGGTTCTGCGATTTCAGGGGAAATAGTTGCATTATCAACCGCATAGCCGTGATTCTGGGAAGAAATGTAAACTCGTCCTGTCTCCAAATCCTTCACCGGATGGTTTCCGCCTCTGTGGCCGTATTTTAACTTATAGGTGTCCATGCCGTTTGCAAGGGCCATGAGCTGATGTCCCAGACAGATGGCAAAAATCGGCACATTGGAGTCATAAAGTTTCTTTACTCCTTAATAATAGCCGTATTTTCCTTTGGATCGCCGGGGCCGTTGGAAAGCATGATGCCATCCGGGTTTGCTGCCAGCACCTCCTCTGCCGGTGTGTCCGCCGGGTAAACCGTTACCTCACAGCCTCTCTCATTTAAGGAACGGGCAATATTTTTCTTTGCTCCAAAATCCATGAGAGCCACTTTTTCCGGTTCCTGGAAGAACGTATTTTTCCTTTGTGGTAGTCTTTAAAACAACACCTTCTACGGAGTAATTTCTGATCCGCTTTAAAACCTCAGAGTGGTCTGTATACTCTTTAGTCGTGATCATGCCGTTCATGGTTCCTTTTTCTCTCAAAAGCTTTGTAAGTGCTCTTGTATCAATGCCGCTGATACCTGGGATATCCTGCTCCTTTAAGAAATTCTGAATGGTGTCTTCGCTGCGGAAGTTACTTGGGATCCTGGATAATTCCCGGACAATGTAAGCGTCCGGCCATGCTCTCTCTGATTCCATGTCTTCACGGCAGATTCCGTAGTTTCCAATAAGTGGATAGGTCATAACTACTGCCTGGCCTGCGTAAGACGGGTCAGTGAGCACTTCCAGATAACCGGTCATAGAAGTGTTGAACACGATCTCACTGATCACTTCACGCTCTGCTCCAATGCTGGTGCCGGTGAACACAGTGCCGTCTTCCAATATAAGGTATGCTTTCATATGGGGGTACCTGTCCTTCTTATGTGTGTTTGTTGGGGATTGGAAATGTGTTAAGCATCTCCAGGGACCGTATTTCTGCGTCAGCCCAAATTGTAAAGATTATACTTTATTTCATTTTATTTTTCAATGGCTTGGAATCCTAAATTTTTTTGTGGTAATCTAATCTTTTTTGGCATGAAACTTGCTTGTACAGATCAAGGCAGAAAAACAGGGCAGAACGCACTGTTTTAACGTCTCTGCCCTGTTTTGGATTTCTTATGAAAATTTCAGAATATTCTCCTCAGCCTTTGCAACGATTCCATCCTTTTTGTTCATAGTAAATGCGGCTCCGCTTGGGAAGATCACCGGAGTCACCAGAGATTTGCCCTTTGCCTTTACTGCCTCTAAATCTACCACTACCAGAGTCTGGCCCTGCTTTTACCTTGGCGCCCTGCTCTACCTTTACGTCAAAGCCCTCGCCGTTTAACTCTACTGTATCCATACCGATATGGATCAGGCACTCTACCCCGTCCTTTCTTCTGAGGCCATATGCATGACCGGTTGGAAAAGCTGCCGTTACCTCTGCGTCAAAGGGTGCAACTACCTCGCCCTCTGTCAGATCAATGGCAAAGCCGTCTCCCATCATCTTGGAAGAAAATGCCGGATCTGCCACTGCTGTGATATCCATCAGTGTTCCTCCTGCCGGTGATACAAACTCCGATTTCTTTTTTCCAAATAAAAATCCCATATTGCTCCCTTTCCTGATCTCCTGCTCCAACGGATGCAGCGCACCCTGCAGGAATCATTTCCCTTTATTCGTTCCTTAACAGTATAACTCATTTTGGGAGGAATGGGTAGTTAATTTTTCCTAAATTCTTCACATGTTCAACTGTCCCTACACCAGCTCCGCCATTCTGGTAATTCCCACATAAATATGGGAAATCCGGTACCAGGTAGCAAAATCCACCGCTCCTGTCTGGGAAGGCCGAAGATGCTCTGGAATTCCCGCACCGCAGCCGCTGTGCGCGGGCCGTAGATGCCGTCGGGCGCTACTCTGGGAATCGCTGTATAAACAGTGGCTATGGCGTCCAGCTGTTCCTGAAGCTGACGCACCTTGGAGCCGGAGCTTCCCTGGCTTAGATCAGAACCGGGCCATGAGGCAGGAATGCCTGAAATCTGCTCGGCAGTATTGATATAAATAGAGTCTCCATAGAAATACCGTAAAATCTCTATAGGACTGTAGCCCTGCTTTCCCAGATCACAGGATCCCATTGCGTCATCCAGCCTTCACAGCTGACCTGCCTTCCGTCGCAGTACTGGGTCAGAATCGGCTGACGGACGCCGGGACGGGACAGATAGGCGTCAAAAATTTCATCCACTACCTGAGAAATGCTCTGGAAAATATTTCTGCCGTAAATCCATTTATGGTCAAAAGCTGTAGATGAGGTGATGGTAAAATCATAGCCCTGATTTCTGTACCATTCAGTGTACACACGGTTTAAGGTAAAGGACATGATCGCCAGTACATTAGCGGTAATGGAGCTTTCCGGCCAGGTAGAGTAAATTTCACTGCAGGCTACATTTTTAATATAGTCCCGATAGGGAACGTAATAGTTTTAGCGGTAGAGTCCGTGGGAACGCCATCATGAACCACTATGGTCTGGGGAATTACCACACGGCTTAATACGATTTCTCCGCTTTCATTGACCGGTTTGACCTCATCCTCCGCAATCTTGGGCGGATAATTACCGTAAAGGGTATGATCCGGAATCACTACCGGATCTTCGGGAGGCTGCTCCTGCGCCAAGGGTGTCATAGCCGCAGGCTGGATCGCATTGGAATCTGCTAAAATCTCTGTGCCGGAAATCGCCAGAGGCTCAAATCCTCTGCGCGGACGATGAGATCGTACTCTGAATAGGGCTGGATGATTCCTGATTCAGGCTGTATTCCACCGGAGGCGCAGGAAGGGAGAGCTGTTCTGTCTGTCCGGAGGAATTGGTGCTTACTTCCTCCATCACCCGATCCGGCTCTCCCTTTGTGCTGATACTTATAGTTGCATTTTTAATTGGAAAGTTGTTCTGAATATTGACTACATTGACCTGTAAGAAACCTCTGGAATTTGTTTCCTGAGCTTTTACCATTTGAAACCTCAAAAAATCCTTGCTTACTTACAATATAAGCAAATTTTTCCTGATTATGACTTCAAATAAGAAAAACCGCTCTGTTTTTTCTGTCCTGTCCTCATTTCAACTCCAAGATTCCTTCTTCCCAGATGACGACATCCATTAAAAGATCATGGGCTTCCCAGGGGATTTCCGCCTCCATCAGACGCCCTCTGCAAAGCACGGCCCAAGGGCCGGGAACGGATCGCAGAAACCTATCGTAAAAACCGCCTCCATATCCCAGACGCCGGCCGTCCCCAGAGCAGGTCAGACACGGAACAAGTGCCAGCGAAATTTCTTCCGGCCCTATGATCTCGGCAGCTTTCTCCGGCTCCTCAATGCCATAGCTTCCGGGATACAATTCGCCAAGAGAACGGATCTGCCGTGCCTCCATGATCCCCTTTGAAATGCATTTTGGCACAGCCACCCGCTTTCCCTGATCCAAAGCAGCCTGAATCAGCGGTTTGGTATGAATCTCCCCGCAGTTCCCACAAAGCAGAATATCGTTTCTGCCTTTTGAAAATATTTCCAGTTTAAAATCCATTCCCGGATACGCTTATCTGCCCAAAGGCAGTACTCCGGATCCAGATGAGCGTTTTTCTCTGATCTGTTTGCGCAGAATCTGTTTTTGGTATTTATCTTCTGAGTTTCCATTGGCTGAAACCCCTTTTTTTTACGTGAATGTATGCCGGAAGCCCCCGCGTTATAATAGGATCTCCTTTATCCATTTATTTAGTTATTATATGGAAGAAATCCAGATGTGTCAATTCATCCGCCTTTTTAGTAACAAAGAACCGTTCCCCACGCTTCCCTCTGCTTTATCAAAGACAATTACATTTCCATATCCCATGCAGCCCGCTGCCTCCGTAAGATCTGTGGGGGAATTAACCTCCTGATGGCAGAGGATGACTACAAGCGTTCTGCTTCCGTCAACAATCTCCACAGCCTCAGCCATAGACGGCGGATAGGTGATTCCTTAAGAACAGACGTTACCGGAACCAGGGATGCGTGAAGCTGTCTTTCCTTTCCCTTCTTTCCGCCTCCGATTACAGTAATCATGGACTGAAAGCCCTGTCCTTTCTTTTGCAGACAGAGGCGGTCTCTGGTTTCATACCGGTTATAATGGCGAGCGATCTTTCCCTGCTTCATTTCTCCTTCGCAGTCCGGGCTGATAAAGAGAAGCTTTACCTGTGCCTTTTCTCCTGTGAAGCAGGCACAGCCATTTTCATAAACTGCCTTTCCTGTCTCACTGAAATTCCAGAACTGCTCAAAGGTATGTTTTCCCTGTCCATAGAGCTCGTCTGCTATCACAAAAGGCCGTCTTTTAAAGAAATCACTTTGCGGTTTACAAATACGCCCTTGTGCATATATCCCAGATTTCCGCCCTGAACCAGGCTGTATCCGTTTTTCTGCTTATACTGCTGCTTGACCGGCTGAGAAAGCTTAGAGCATTCCCAGGAATCCTTACACTGTGTAAAAATTCGCCATCTACCGTAACTGTATTGTGCGCATCCGGATCTTTAAATTCAAATCTTCCCCGATCCATCACATAGGTATAACGGCCGGAATCGGTCAGGATATCCTCGCCTCCCAGAATAAGATCCACATGAAGCTTATCAGAATGTCCATGGCCTGCTCCCATGGTTCCGCAGTGAAAATGGAGCAGATCTCCGTCCTCATTCCAGGAACTCCGGATATAATAATTTCCGCTGTCCTCCAAAGCCGCTGATACAAAATCCGGTTTCCGGCATTCCATACGGCTGTATTCCGCTGCGCCGTTCACCCCTACATCCCAGAGACTTTCAAAATCCAGCTCCTTAAAACCTCCGAATTTCAGTACCGGATCTTTTAACAGGTAGGCTGCAATACTCATATAATCTCTTAAATCCATATCATCACTGTCACCCATGATGATCTGGCGGTGATCCGGCCTCATCCATGCCAGATTTGCATAAGCCATCCTTCTTACGGCGTCGCAGATCCGTTCTGAAACAGCAATCCCATTCCGTTTTGCCAAAAGGAGCACATCCTCATAGCAGTGAAAAACCTCGTTGTGATACATAGGAGATTGCTCCCACTGTACGCCGTCGTCAAAAATCTGCATTGCTGCCTCTGTTTCCAGACGTTCCAATGCAATAGAGGTAAAACGATCCCTTGTTTCCTGATCCGGCATCTGGATTCCGATCTCAAACAGGCCGTGGTTTTCCATCACTCCCCAGTTACTGCTATAGCGGTAGGGCGAATGCATCTGTATAATATACTCCCCGTGCTCCCTGAGACAGCATTCAATCTTTTCCGCCCTTTCATCCGTCATTAAAGGACTGTCTTTAAAATACCGCAGCGCCTTAACCCAGTTTTCGCCCCGGATCCCCACCTCTAAAATCCGCCATGTAGTCTGCTCTGTTTCCGATGTGCGCTTTACATGGTCAATGAAATCCATAAGGAGACGGAAAAAATGATGCTCATATTTTGAGTCTCCTGTAAGCCAGTACGCCTGTCCCAGACAGATCAGAAAACGGTGCCTGTTAAACTGAAAGGTAAATTCCGGGTCATTTCCCGGGCGGTACTCCCAATCAATGGGGCGATCCTCCGGAAATGTCACTGGCTCCCAGGTACGCTCTAAGTCATGATCCAGATCAAACAGAAAATAATTCCTGCAGACCTCATCTGCCACCCGTATAATATGGGCGCAGTCCTCCGGATATCTTTCCCGGCAGACTGCAGCTGTTTTTTCAGGATCATCAAAGAAAAAGTATTCATTTCCTCTCTCAAAAAGTTTCTTTGCTGTCATCCTTATTCCTTTCCGGCCGTTTCATGCCGTATATGATATTTTACCAGTATACGTTCCAGTCCTTATACATCCTTGTCAGCGCTTCCATATAGAAGTAATCACCCCACAGGTTGCACTCATCCACTCCATAGTGGTTACAGGTATTGTAAGGCGAGTGATTAGAATAGGTGCTGTGAAGCACTAGGCCGTTGGAGCTGTCAAAATCCTTTACTGCATACTTTTCCGTTAAGGACTTCATAAATCTGGCTGCCAGAGAGCGGCACAGAGCGCCCTTTTCCGGCTCTACATACTTTGCCATTTCAAGCAGGCCGCAGGCTGCAATCGAAGCAGAGGAGGAATCTCTTGGCTGGTCATCCCCATCACCAAATTCCAGATCCCAAAAGGGAACCAGATCCTCAGGAAGATGCTCCAGATAGTAATTCGTCACGCCCTCAAAAACGGGTATATAGCTCCCTTTTCGTATATTTATAGCCAATAGCCGTCCCGTAGATCCCCCATGCCTGCCCTCTGGCCCAGGCGGAGCCGTCCCGGTATCCCTGACAGGTAGCGCCGTGATCCGGCTCTCCTGTTTCACGGTTAAAGAAAAACGTATGCCAGGTAGAAAAATCCGGACGGATTACATTGGAAAGGGCCGTATGGATGTGACGCTCCGCAATCTCCTTATATCTGGGATCTCCCGTTTCCTGAGAAGCCCAGTAAAGAAGCGGCAGATTTAAAAGGCAGTCAATGATCAGCCTGTAATTATCCGGAGCATCAAGAGGCCCCCATGCCTGAATAAACTGGCCCTTTTCGTGAAAGCGTGTAATCAGCTCCTCAGCTGCTTTCAAAGCGGCTTCCCGTCCCACTCTGCTTCCCGTAAGCTTGTAGCCTGCCACGCAGGAAGGGGAATACATAAAGCCCAGATCATGTGTTTCCACATCCTGTTTTTCATTGATCCGCTTTAAAAAGCTCGCCATCTGGAGCTCGCCCGCCTTTTTTAAAGCCTCATTGCCCGTATGTTCATAGGCAAGCCATATTTCCCCGGTCCAAAATCCCGGCGTCCAGTCCACATTTTCAGTAGGCGCATAAAAACCGTTTTCGCTGTACGCCTTCTGGAAATGGTCTGTAAACTGATCCAGATTTCTTATTACCTGACTGCAGGCCGCATCCAGAGCCCGGCCTGCCTCTTCTTTTGTAAGCTCCGGCATTTTTTCCAGAGCATCCCATGATATCCAGCTCATAATCTGTTTCCTTCCTGCTTTATGCATTATTTTAATCCCGTATCATCCCTTTACGCCGGAAGCTGCTACGCCCTCAACAAAATATTTCTGCAGAGACAGGAATACTATCAGCACAGGGATCAGACTCAGCACAGAAGCAGCCATGATCAGACCGTATTCAGAACCAAACTGGCTGATAAACATACGCAGTCCCAGCTGCAGGGTCTTTTTTGACTCTGTCGTCAGATAGATCAATGGTCCCAGGAAATCATTCCATGTATTTACAAAGGTAAAGATCGTCAGGGTTGACAGAGCAGGCTTTGCAAGTGGAAGCATCACCCGGTACCAGATCCGATACTCGCTCATGCCGTCAATTCTGGCTGCCCTCGCAAAGTTCTGTGGGAATCCCTTCATAAACTGCTTCATCATAAACACGCCGAAGGCAGAGAAGGCCTGCAGGCAGATAATCGCCAGATGCGTATCTGCCAGTCCCATGGAACGCATCATCATAAACTGCGGAACCATGTAAACCTGCCAGGGAACAGCGATAGTTGCAATATACGCCAGAAATAAAACGTGCTTTCCCTTAAAATTCAGCTTTGAAAAGGCATATGCCGC
>SCPO01001344.1_pt1 | contig 36647 bp, 56 predicted proteins | sample 6106821 | NCBI WGS metagenome assembly SCPO01 (sample SAMN10720448, study PRJNA508395) | human gut metagenome | isolation source: Participant 2 stool, 0 month | host: Homo sapiens | collected 2017 | reverse complement strand
GATGATTAGCATGATTCCAGATGCAAGTCCAATACAAATGGATAAGATTCCAAGCACGATGTTTCCAGCACCGGTACGTTTCATTGTTAAGTAGATTTTCTCCATGTCCATGATGTGACCTCCGTTTGAGAATTATAATTTGTAATGTCTATGATTTACTATATCATTAAAATTCATACTTCGTCAAATAACAACATAAAAGCAGATTTCTTACCATTGCACCATCAAATGTTACACTATTCATATGATGGACTTCAATCTGATATAATGCATTGGCTGCAATATGTTCTGCGGCTTGTTCCAGATCTCTGATTCCTGTGGTTTCAGAATACATCTTAATGACAGCATCTAAGGCCTCATCTGTCATAATACATTCATCATCTTTTAATCCCATACGTTTTAATACCTTAGGGAGTGCAAATCTTTGGAAGATCGCTTTCTTCTCTTCCGGTGTGTAATCAGGGATGTCAATGACTGCAAAACGTGACATCAATGGTGCACTGATCTGGTCTTTTTCATTTGCAGTGGCAATTGGATATACTCCAACTGTTGGGATCATACATTCCATATAATTATCGGTAAATCCGAGATTATCAAGCAATGTTAGTAAAACATCTGCAGGATTTTCCCTTTCCTGAATTGGCTTTATCAAGCTCGTTAATGATAAATACAAGATTTGATTCTCCTGCCATGGAAAATGCATCCATGATGATCCCTGGTTTTGCATTTGCATAAATACGGGAACTTCCCGTTAACTGCTCTGGATCGTTAATGGAACTCATATCAAGAGTTGTCCATGGAAGTTTTAAAATTCTTGCAACAGCATAAGCAATCTGAGATTTTCCTGTTCCAGCAGGTCCAACTAATAATAATCCATAAGCAGGCAGCGTGTGTGTACGATTGATCTGAATGATCGTTTCAATGATTCTTTGTTTCACACGTTCCATACCATAGAGTTCTTCATCAAGAATCCGTCTTGCTTCTTCAGGATCGATCGCTTTAAAATAATTACTCTTCCATTGGATGTTCATCATGATGGATAATGCACGCTGGGCATGACGTCTCTTCTTGTGAAACTTCATGAGATTTTGCAACAGCAAGATTTCTTCTTGCCCATAGACGAATATTATCAGGCAGCGTACTTCCGGCACATGTCATAAAATCTGTGATACTCTGGATGCTGGTAAGTTTCATATCATCACCCATCTCATCAAGATTTTCATCAGTGATCCGTTCATCTGGTGCATCACTTTGGAATAAACGTTCGATCATAAACTGAAGGAAACCATCTTCTGCAGATAATTTGGTGCCACCGCCAAGAGCAATTTCTCTGATCTTGTATACACAATAACCTTCTACTGTATTCTCCCCAGATAAGCGGACATGAATATGATTCTCTCCAAGCCATCTGACCAGGCTTACAAAACGGGAATCTAATTTTAAGATATCAGATATTACTGTCCCATCTTCTCCCTCAAATTCAAAGGCTGTCTGCTTATCTTGATCAGAAAATACACCACAGGAATGATGCTCCCACTGCTTCTTCTTGTTTGATAAAATCAAGATAGGGCATTCTATCGTAGCATGATCTACATTCGAAGAAAATGTTGTATAAGTACAGACTACTTCTTCTTTTATTTCTGATGTATCGTTACTAAAATCAAATACTGGCATAATTAAATACTCCTGTTTTCTTTTGTTTAGCATATTTATATTTCATTATATCAGTTTTTCTTGATTTTTAAAAGTTTTAAACTCTTTATAAAATAGAAAAGGGATAAATGCTTCTGGATGTTCTTTATGTTTTCCAATATATTTTTCCATCCAGACCATATCATACCAACGTCCGAATTTATAGCCGCTTTTATAAAATTTTCCAACCATATGATAACCAAGATGTTCATGATACTGAACACTGTTTTTGTAACATATTCATCTTCGATTTCCGGATCTGTAATGCACGCATCCAAATTGATCACATGTTGTTTTCGAAGGATTTCTTCTAATGCCTCATATAATTTTTTCCCGATTCCCTGTCGTTTTACATCCTTATCTACATAAATGGTTGTTTCTACGGACCAGTCATATGCAGCACGGTTTTTAAAAGATGATGCATATGCATATCCGACAATCTTTCCATGCCCATCAACAGCCGCCAGATAAGGATAGCGTTTTAATGTCTGTTTGATCCTTTGACGGAATTCTGTTATCGAAGGTGTTTCATATTCAAATGTGATTGCTGTATGTTCTACATAATAGCGGTAAATTTCCAGTAATTCTTCTGCATCCTGTGGAGTTGCCAATCTGACTTCCATTTTGTCATTCCTTTCAGTTTAATGAAATAGTGGTGCTTTTTTATTTAATTTTGCATTTGAATGTGTTCCCCAGTGATCACTTCATAACAAATCAGATTTTTTGTGTTTAAATCTTCTTTTGTCATATCAACAGCACTGATCTGGTGATTATCATAGGTTGTATAATAGTAGATTCCTTTTTGCGTATTACAACAAGAAGTATATAAGGTAATCTCATATTTTCCATTGACATCGCAGCATCCTCTTTGCTGATCGACAGATCCAAGAATATGGAAAAACTGATTGACACTTTCATTTTCAGAATCTCCAGAGACAGAATGTAATTTGGTAAATGCTACTTTAGCAAAACGTGAGGATGAAGAAAGATCTCCAGGAAGACCAATCGCACCCATTCCACGACTGTATTGATCTAAATCGATATCTTTTGCAAATAGATTTTCTGGTTGTTTTGGAGAAAGATTCATATATTGATTTAATAAGAACATCTGAATGTTAAATGGAGGATTATTTGTTAATACCCCAACGTTATTTTCATAGATATGCATCCCATCTTCCATTGCTTCGACTGTGATCGCACCAGATTGATCTGCAATGATCCAGTGAAGCTGCGCTAATGGAAATTGTTCACTGTAAGGGGTATTGGTAAGATTCATATGAATCAATGCTGTCTTCGCTTCCTCAAGATTTGCACAAGTTCCAAGAATCCAAGGGATAAATTCAAACTGTGCGATATTGTCTTTACCTTCTTCTATATCATAATATGCTGCATTTCCAACAAAATTAAGCCCAGCCATTGCCAGTCCACATTCATTGAATGCATCATAATACAAAGGGTCATTGTCGACTACATGAGCCATTCCGATCATAGCATAATGACTTTCTATGGCATCGATATGTCTAAAATGAAATGGATAATTTCTTGGAGTGATCACAACCTCATCTCCATAAGAGAATTCATAATCTAAAGTTCTTCCAAAATAAAAATCTTTTGTCTTGTAAGTTGCAGCTGTACACATTGCTCTTTTACTCCTCCTTCTATTAATTAATTTCAATGATTTTCAGTAATAATTATATCCTGTTTCTAAGGTATCATTCAAAGATGTTATGCCTGATCTGTCATAATGGAATTATTTTCAAAAAGATTTCGAATGCTAGTCGTTATCTTTCGGAATAACTGGTCAAATCCATAAGTATAAAGAGAGCCAAAGACATTGGCAGCGATTCTTAGGATGATGGCATTCCTCAGGCCAAAAAGATTCTCTGCAATATAAAGAGCCCCAAAGGTGTTGAAAACGGTTTGCCAGGCATATCCAGCAGAATAACCAACTCCTATCCCGCCGATCAGACCGATCCATTGAAAGATATGATCAGGAAGGATCGCATGTAAAATAAGAAAGATCATACATCCAAGAATATTAAATGGTCCTCTTCTTTGTACACGGTATTTCATATCTTTTGAAAATGGCAACAGGACAGACATTGCAGCAATCCCGATCCACATAACTCTTGGCATATGAACCAATTCTCCGATCAACATTGCAGTAGAAATTCCAAGAGATAATCTTAAATACCAGCTGCTTCTTGCAGAAAACAGATGAAATTCCTTAAATAAATGATAAAATCCTCTATGAAATGTTCGATTTCTATGATTCTTGTAAAATACAAGGGAACAGATCACAGCACCTGCAAATAATCCGCAACATCTTAACACATAGTTATGCCCTGTAACATCATATCCATAGAATAACAAATATCCTAAGATAAATGTGGACTGATTGGACATGATAACGTTATGGCAGCTTAAGATCATGATTGCCATAATACAAAGAAAATGAATAAAAAAAGCAGGAACAGTATTTACAGTATTAGCGAGTCTTGGTCCAATCGCAAGGATTGCAAAAATCATAAAGATAACGCCAATGCTGTGTTTTGTATCGATTCCGAAGTCAACCTGTCGTAAGATCATTAAAACCAGTAAGACTAGCACGCCGACAACACTGTTTTGTGATCCAAAGATCATACTGTAAAGAGTTACTAATGCAAAACAAAATGCAACAACTAAATATACTTTAAAATTATAGATAAGGATACGTTTATGTTTCTCTTTTGAATCTTTGGCACCTTTGATCCATTGTTTGGAACCGATGGAACTTAATTGTAACTGTTGATAAAAATCCAATGTTAATACCTCCTGTGATAAGAATCTGTTTCTGAGTAGCAATGAACAATTTTACTCACTTCTAGGCTGTTCGTCAATACGTTGTTTTTTGACTTTTTTGATATGATTTATTTATGAAAGCGACAGATAAAGAAAGGAGGATTTATCCTCATGGCAATGAATTTTAATCAGATGTTAAAGTTTCAGCAGATAAAAAATGCATTCAAACGGTTTGATCAAGACCATCCAAAATTCAAGAATTTCATGAATGCTGTATGGAGAGAGCAGGCACTTAAACAGGATGCTGTGATCGAGATTTCTATTACATCTCCAGAAGGGAAAAATTATTGTTCGAATATCAAACTGAATGCAGCAGATATTGAGATGTTTGAACAGAAATCCATGAAACCAGAATAATTTCAAATTTTAATGTCAAATTAATGTCACGGAACCCTAAAACACATAAATTTAATGTCACAACTAAAAGAAGGCTAGTCAAATTTCACGACTAACCTTCTTGATTTTACTGTAATTCTTCCTCAGACACCAGATTTTTCATGCTTCTAAGCCCTATACAAAGGGTTGAAGTATTATGTAATACGGCAGATGTTGTTGGCTGGATAAAGCCTAACACACCGGCCCCAATAAGCCCTGCGTTAAATCCAACAATAAAGCGGTAATTATTATGAATTCGGCGCATTAAGTGGTTACTGATATGTTTGAGAGTTACCAGACCATGTAAATGGTCTCCTTCAATCGTTACATCTGCGATTTCTCTTGCAATCTGAGCTCCATCACTGATCGCGATTCCAACATTAGATGCAGATAATGCTGGATAATCATTGATTCCATCTCCGATCATAATAACTTTTCTTCCTTCGGCTTTTTTTCTTTCAACGAAAGCAGCTTTATCCTCTGGAAGTACCTCAGCATGATATTCATCCACACCAACTTTGGCTGCATAACCTTTGCAGTACGATCAATGTCTCCAGTCATCATAACGACTTTCTTGATTCCAGCAGCTTTTAATGCTTTGATCACATCTTTGGCTTCTTCACGTAATGGGTCTTCAATACAGATCACACCTGCAAGTTTTCCTTCGATCGCCATATATAAATGCGAACATTCTTCAGGCAGTTTCTCAAATAACTCTTCTTTGCCTTCAGGAATTGTACACTGCTCATCTTCGAATACAAAATGATAACTTCCAATGACAACTTTTATTCTCGATCATGGAAGAAATTCCATGAGCGATATACTCAACCTCAGAATGTAATTCTTCATGTACAAGATTTCTGTCAACAGCTGCCTGAACTACAGCTTTTGCCATGGAATGAGGGAAATGTTCCTCTAAACATGCGGCAATTTTAATAATTCCTTGCATTTCATTCCGTTAAATGAAACAATATCAAGAACAGTAGGTTCCGCTTTTGTTAAAGTTCCTGTTTTATCAAAGACGATCGTTTCGGCTTCTGCCATTGCTTCTAAGTATTTACCACCTTTGACAACGATCTGATGGTCATTTGCTTCCTTGATCGCAGATAAAACAGAGATTGGCATTGCAAGTTTTAATGCACATGAGAAATCAACCATCAGTACAGATAAAGCTTTTGTTACATTTCTTGTAAACAAATATGTGAGAGCAGTTCCAGCCAATGTATAAGGAACTAGACGATCTGCAAGATGTTCTGCTTTACTTTCTAAAGAAGATTTTAATTTTTCAGATTCTTCGATCATCGTAACAATCTTATCAAATTTGCTTGATCCATTTACTTTTTACGCAAACTTTTAAGTCACCCTCTTCAACGACAGTTCCTGCATATACGTATCCGTCAGGAATCTTGCGAACAGGTGTTGATTCTCCAGTTAATGATGCCTGATTGACCATTGCTTCACCATCAACAACAACTCCATCAAATGGGATCATATTTCCCATCTGTATGTGAACGATATCGTTAGCATCAATTTCGTTGGATGGAACTAAAATCTCATGATCTTCTTCGACTTTCCATACCTTATCAATATTCAAGGACATGCTTTTGCAAGATCATTTTTTTTTTTCGACGGATTTCTTATGTGTCCATTCTTCGAGAATTTCTCCGATTCCGAGTAAAAACATGATAGAGGATGCGGTATTGATATCTCTTCGAATGATCGATACCCGATTGCCGTACCATCAAGTACTGGAACTTTATCTTCCTGAGCAAGTGTATGAATTCCTTCATATATATATTTCAAAGATTTGATCACTGTGATCCCTGCTCTTAATGGATATGGAAATAATAATTTGTTTCCATAATGGAATAAGACTTTACTTATAAGTTTCTCCTGATATGTCTGGTTTAATTGTCTGCTCTGACTTTCTTGATAATTATCAGGGACTGTGATGATTCCATGATAAAATTCCTTTAAAGCAGTAAGAATTTCACTGCGGCTGGCATCATAACAGATCACGATGTCATTTGTGCGGTCATAGATTTTTACAGATGTTACAAAATCTTTTGTTATAAGATAATATTGAAGTTCATCTGCCTGATCAGCACTCATTGTCTTCTGGCAGTTATGAATACGAATTCTGCCTCGAATCTCATGTTTGATCGTAAATTTCATACAAACTCTTTTTGTTTGAAAACACCTGCAGGAAAACTGCAGGTGTCTTAATGTTCTATTCTATTCTGCAACTTCTTTGAAAGTATCTTCGGAAACTTCTTCTGTTTCTTCCGCCTCATCAGTTTCAGCATAAGCTTCCCATTCCTCTGCTTCTGCTGCTCTTTCTTCATTGATCTGCTGAGCTTCAGCATAGATATCTTCAGCATTCTCCTGTACAGTTGCAACATTACACATTCTTTTGCACGAAGAACAGCTGCTGTACAATTTGTGTAAAATTTCTTTGCATCCTTACTTGATAATGCTTTAATACCTGCTGTTCCAAATAAAACACCTGCTGCAAAAAATCCTGTTTTTTTACTCTTTACTACTGATAAAACTTTTGTTAAATCCATGTTTTTTTCCTCCTGTATGATATAAATATGTATTTATTTCTCGTATACTTAAGAGCTATATGACTTTATATGCTCTCTAAGTAACTTTGTCCATTATAAAACATCCTATGGCGATTACTCAAGACTAATCGCAGTGCCTTATTGATAATATTTCTCAATAAGGCACTACTCTCCTTCTGTAGTGTTAGAACTGTTAAATATGTTCCCAGAATCACCTTTTGAACGGTTATAGTCGTATTTGGAAGGATAACCACATGTCTCAGCAGCATCTGCACCTCCATAATTCTTAGCAAAATCCTGACGTTTTCCTTTGTTAAACATAAAGTACTTTAATGCTTCCTGATTTGCTTTGAAATTTACAAAGAAAACATATCCACATGGAGGATAGCTTCCAGCAACAGCTGTTTTGTATGTATTCTCGATCGGTACACGAAGCTGATCAATCTCTGTTGTTCCCATTTTTGCAACAGATAGGATCAGTTTTTTAATATAAGTTGCGTCCATATCCGTAGATACATCACCAAGTGCATCAATCGCAATATCCACAAGATCTAAAGGATTTTGCTGTAACATCTTCTGGAAAGTTGCCTGCATAACAGCACGCTGTCTTCCTGTTCGTCCAAACTCTTCAACACCATCCTTTTTAGAGAACACATGACGAACTCTTGCATACCCTAATGCCTGATTACCATTTAAAGTCTGTTTACCGACTTTTACATTTCGATATTTTTTCTTTGAAATATAATTTGTTGTATTTAAGTATTCTGCTTCTCTTTGTTCAAGAGTCATTTCAATTCCGCCGATCCTGTTAATTACCTTTTCAAATGCGGCAAGATCTACAACACAGAATTTGTCGATCTTAATATTAAAATTTTGAGCCAGTGTCTGATATAAAAGTGCTTCCCGCCAAATGCATAAGCGGCATTTAGTTTATTACGTCCATGACCTGGTATTTCTACATACATATCTCTTAAAAAAGAAGTTAATTTCAATTCTTTTGTTTTAAAGTTGATCGTTGCAACCATCATACTGTCAGATCGACCATGATCACCTTTTCGGAGCCCTGAGCCCCATTATCAGAACCAACTAATAAAATATTGACGACATCTTTATCGAAGGTCAGATCTTCCTCATTCTTAATCTTCACTTTATCCATAGATTGTTTTTTGGGCGTCACTGCGGCTTCCAGTCGCGCATCATAATACCCAAGCATACCACCAACGCCAATTGCAATGATCAGAAAAAAACTGATTATGACTGTAAATTTTTTTGTAAACATTCTAAAGTTCCCTCCTTATTTTCCTGTCCGTATTTTACCACATATTCTTTTGATATCAAACCGTTAATCTTTGTTTTTCATTTCCTAAGAAAATCTTCAGAATTTTATCCATATCATTTTGATATGGATATGATGTAAAAAATGTATTTTACACTTGTTTTTATTCATGATAAGATAAAAACATATTAAGTTAGGTAACTAGTTTACACTTTTTATATATTGTTCTGAGAAATCTCCAGAGATAAGCAACGGGTGCTGTTCTTTGGAGATTTTTTAATATCATAGGAAGTTCCGATGGAATCCCCTAATTTAAGAATCTTAAGAATGCCTTAGCTGCGATACTTTGTGGATATTCTGTATCATAGATCAAGATGATATTACTGAGGGTTTCGTTTTTACCTCAATCTCAAAGACTTCTCCAGATTCCAGATCATCTTTAGCAAATTCTGGTGGGATAAAACCAATTCCAAGATTATGTCTTACAGCTGGAAGGATCATATCTGTAGTTGCAAGTTCCATATCTGCCTCAAATTTTAATCCATTCTTTTCAAAATACTGATTTAAAAACTTTCTTGTGATAGCTTCTGGGGTCAGACTGATCCAAGGATATTGGGCAAGTTGCTTGATAGAAATTTTTTGACCTTTTAATTCCTCAAAACGTTTCCCACCAATTAAAATATCATGGTATTTTCTTAAAACTTTTTGCTGTAACGGTTTTTCTATTTGAAATGGTGCAGATACAACTGCAAAATCAACATTGCCTTCTTTTACGATATTGATGGATTTTCTTGTACTATTATTTAAAATCTTAAAATGCACATTCGGATATTGTTCATTAAAGGATTCCATTGCCTGAAATAAATAGCAATGCAGAGCGGTTTCTGTCGCACTTACATAGATTGTTCCATTTTCAAGGCTTAGCATATCACTTAAATTTCTCTGCTTTAAAAACTGAGCACATCCGGCTGCGATGTATTCATAAAAAACTTCACCTTCTGGTGTTAACTTCATACCAACTTTGCTTCGTTCAAATAATCTGCAGTTTAAATTCTTTTCAAGATTATGGATCGTTCTTGTTACGGATGGCTGGCTTGTGTGTAAAACTGTAGCAGCTTTCGTAAGATTCCCATATTTTGCTACATAATAAAAAATCCGGTAATGTTCAAAATTTGTATTCATCGTTTTATTTCCTTTTCGCAAGCTGCCAGAATGCAACAGCACTCGCAGCAGCTACATTTAATGAATCTACTCCATGTGCCATCGGAATCTTTACTGTATAGTCACATGCATCAATCGTTTCCTGACATAAACCATCGCCTTCTGTTCCAAGGATGATCGCAAGTTTATCTTCTGACATCAAAGCTTCATCATCAATACTTACAGATCGGTCAGTCAATGCCATCGCAACATTTTTATAACCAAGTTCTTTTAAACGATGCATTCCATCCGCTGGCCATGTATCATCCCCAAGAAATGTCCATGGTATCTGAAAACAGTTCCCATACTAACGCGTACAGATCTTCGGTATAATGGATCGCTGCAGCCTTTACTAAGCAGTATGGCATCCATATTAAGTGCCGCAGCAGAACGAAAGATTGCTCCGACGTTGGTTGGATTCATAACATTTTCCAGAATAACGATTCGTTTTGCATGATCACAGATCGTTTCGAGCGCAGGTAATGGTTTTCGACGCATGGCACACAACATGCCTCTTGTGAGTCCAAAACCAGTTAGTTGTTTTAATACATCAAAAGATGCTGTATAGACAGGAATATCCTGATATTGCAATATAATATCTTTTGCCTGTGTTTTAATATGACGATCTTCAACCAAAAAAGAAATCGGTTCATATCCTTGTTCAAAGGCTGTCTGTATAACCTTTGGACTTTCCGCATAAAAATCCCAAGATCTGGTTCATAATAATGTAATAACTGCCCTTCTGACAAGCTTGCATAAATATCTAGTTGTGGATCGTTTAGATCCGTGATCTGTATGACAGACATCTTATCTTACCTCCATGTCTTTGTTCTGAAATGTAGCTTTAAAATCCACATTATTATATCGTATTTCACAAACTAAATCTACAAAATATAAAGGATTTGTGATATAATAAATCTTCAAACACATTTCAATCAAAGGAGAAATTACTATGGATAACCAGAACATCCTGGCTGTTGTTGCCGGAGAAGAAATCACGCAGAAAGATTTAGATGCACTGATTGCTGCATTACCAAAAGAACAACAGGCATATGCAGGGAATGAACACTTTAGAAACCAGTGTTTAGAACAGATCATTACTGTTCATCTTTTCGCTAAATTAGGGAGAAAAAATTAGAAGAAACAGAAGCTTTCGCTGACAATTTAGCTCATGCAAAGAGAGAGATTCTTGCACAGATGGCTCTCGGAGAGGCTATGAAAGATATTACTGTTTCTGAAGAAGAAGCAAAAGAATATTATAAAGCGAATGAAAATCAGTTTATGGCTGGAGAAACAGTTCATGCGAAGCATATTCTTGTAGATGATGAAGACAAATGTCAGGAAATCTTAGAAAAGATCATCGGTGAGGAAACTACATTTGAAGATGCGGCTAAGGAATTTTCAACATGCCCATCCAAAGAAAAAGGTGGAGACCTTGGTGCATTTGGACGAGGACAGATGGTGAAAGAATTTGAAGATGCTGCATTTGCTGCTGAAGTTGGACACGTTGTAGGTCCAGTAAAGACACAGTTTGGATATCATCTGATCAAAGTTGAAGATAAAAAAGACGCAGAAACTTCTGTATATGAAGATGTTGCTGATACGATCAAGAATATCATTCTTCAGCAGAAACGTAACGATGTTTACGGAAATAAGATCGCTGAATTAAAAGAAAAATATGTAGAAAAATAGAATTTTCTTACATAGTGTAAAGTATAAAAAGATGCCTTCCACAAAACTTTATGGGAGGCATCTTTTGAATGTTTAATTTTATTACATGATCAATCTTCTAAATCTACTACGTTATTCTACACCGTAATGTGTTAATAAGGCTTTTTCTGCTTCTGCGCTCCATAATCCATTATGTCTGTCGCAAATATCAGCAAGTTCATTGAAAAAAGGATCATCTTTTGCAAGACTTCTAAGATCAGAAATTGCTGTCATTGGCATATTGATATGAAGATATGATAATTTCTTTCCACCTGGAATATTTGGAAGATTCATTGTTGTATCAACGATAGAATCAATTCCTCCAACATGAGTGATCATAACAGCTGGTTTGATTTCTTTTCTTGCAGCACGATCGATTGCTTCTTTCATGTCATCGATACTTCCACCAGTACTTCCAAGAATCTTCGTTGCATTGTAATGACAGTCATACAGATTCACATCTGCTGAAAATTCGGAGTCTGTTGGTCCTGCAAACAGGTTCATACATCCATCATAGCCTAAAATCTTGTTTCCAAGTTCTGCAACTGGTCTGGCTGGTACGTAAACAAAGACATCATCAAATCCTTTTCCATCGACAGATAGTGCTTTTAATCCATCGACTGGATCATCCATCTTTGCTGTGTTTACATAAATTAATTCAACACCTTTTTCCTTGGCTTCTTCTACAGAGACCTCATTCGCTCTTGCTAATTTGGCGTCATCAATGTCTGTAACGATCACTTTGGCTGGTTTATTCTCGATGGCAAGGGCGTAGCTTACAGCACCAAGTCCCATTGGTCCGCATCCACCAAGAATTGCGATACTTCCACCTGCTTTTGTTCCCATTACATGTTCATAACGGTCTTTAACGTGATAGTTTGTTTTATAACCACAAATGACACAGCACATTGGTTCTGCAACAGAAGATTCAAAGTAAGAATCTCCTTCATGAGTCCAAAGGCATCCAGCTTCGATAATATCATTTGGGAAAATACAGTAAGTTGCTGCTCCACCGCACTCTGTATAAGAGTATCCTGGAGATTCAGCCTGTCCAGGAATTGCTGGCTGCTGTGCGAACTTCTGTCCTGGTTTGAATTTATCCTGCCATTTTTTACCGACTTTCACAATATCTCCGGCAAATTCGTGTCCAATGATGATCGGGTGATCAGCAACATCCGCAGGAACTCGCTTATGATCTGCTCCTTGTTTTACCATTTTCCATGTAGACATACAGATCGAATCACTCATCACCTTAACAAGGATCTCATCGTCCTTGATCTCTGGGAGTTCAAATTCTTCCAGACGGATATCGTCTTTTGCATATAATCTTACACCTTTAACTTGCATATGCTACCTCCTAAAATATAAAATCCATACAGGTATATTTTAGCACAGGGAAATTATTTTTTAAACTCGTTTTCTTGATATTTATCTACAATATGATTAAACATTGTGCGAACAGCAGGCGCCATAAAATTCGGATTCATAGCTGCAAGTCCGATGATCCTGCTTGCAGGTGGTTTTGTTGGATAACTATCAACTTTATATGGAATATCTGTCATAACAAGTTTCGGCATCAGACAGATTCCAAATCCTTTCTCAACAAGTGCGATCGTTGATAAATCATCAACTACATGATAGTTCGATTGTACTTGCAGCGAATTCTCTTTTAAGAAATTCTGGATATCTGCATCGGTACTGTCTCGTTGTGTTACAAATTGATGATGTTTCATTTCTTCAATATCAATATAATTTGTACTTTTATTTGCTTTTGTACCACTCGGCAGAACACAGAGTAATTCGTCACGATATAATGGTTCAATCGGAATATCCTTTGCACTGGATACGGATAAAAATCCGAGATCTACAACTCCGTTCTTGATCCAGTATACAACATCATCGTAAGTTCCCTGAAAGACTTCAATGTCAATCTCTGTATACTTCTTCTTAAAAGAATGTAAGATCTCTGGTAGCCAGCTGGTACATACACTGGAGAATACTCCAATCTTTACTTTTCCTTGTTTTAATCCATTTAATTCAGCAATTTCCTGCTTTAAGCTTTCATCACAGTTCAATACAGCATTTACATATGGTAATAGCTGCTCTCCATAGTTTGTGAGACTGACTCCTGCTTTGCTTCTTGTCAATACTGAAAATCCTAATTCATTTTCCATCGATGAGATGGCATGACTGATCGCAGAGGGTGTTAATCCTAAGATATCCGCTGCTTTATGGAAACTCCCTACATCTGCGATTGTCTTGAAAACTTGGTATGTCAATAATGTCATTCCATAAAACTTCCTTACTTTATTATTTTATCTATCACATTTATATAACAGATTTTCCCAACGTCTGTCAACCTCTTTCTGGAATTCTTCAATTAAATGTTCATTTCCAGGTTTAAATAAATGTTTAAATCTTCCCTGTGCTCTTAAGAAATCTTCAATAGGAAGTTTTTTCTTTGGCTCGTAAGTTAAATTCCATTTTCCATGATCTACTTCAAACATTGGCCATGTTTCTACTGCAAGACGACAGATTTCCATAATATCTTCTGTATTGTATCTCCATCCTCTTGGACATGGTGTCATGATATTTAAGAAACTTGCCCCTTCTGTGTAAATCGCTTTTTCAGCCTTTTTATGAAGATCATTAAAGTTTAGTGTAAATGTACTCTGGCCTACATATGCTACATCATGATCTGCGATGATGCTTGCAAGGTCTTTACGGTTCTGCATTTTACCAACAGATTCTTTTCCTGTCGGTGTTGTTGTTGTATCTGCAAACATTGGTGTTGCAGAAGATCTCTGGATTCCTGTATTCATATAAGCTCCGTTATCGTACACATAAACCATGTCATGACCACGTTCCATTGCACCTGATAAAGACTGGAATCCGATATCATAAGTTCCACCATCTCCACCAAATGCGATGAATTTAAAGTTTTCGTCTTTTGGAAGTTTTCCACGTTTTTTTAATGCTTTATATGCTGTCTCAACTCCACTTAATGTTGCTCCTGCATTTTCAAATGCATTGTGGATATAGCTGTCTTCCCATGCAGAATATGGATACATGAAAGAAGATACCTCAAGACATCCTGTCGCATTTGCGATCACAGCATGATCTTCTTCATGTAAAGCACGAAGTACCGCACGAACTCCAATTGTAGCACCACATCCGGCACACATACGATGTCCTGAGCTAAACGCTCTTTTACTCATCATTTCTTTTACATTATAACTACTCACAGTATTCCTCCTATTAACGCAATCCGATGTATTTAAACTGTTCAAGTTTTGTTCCATTTTCAATATGATCTTCAAGATCAGTAAAGATATCATATACTTCCTGTACGGTAAAGTCTCTTCCGGCAAGTCCGTAAATATAGTTGACGGTATCGATCATCACTTTATTTCTAAATAATCCGGCAGTTACTTCACTTCCAAGAGGTCCACCGTTTCCGTTATAACTTTCTGTACGGTCCATGATTGCTACCGCTTTGGCACCTTTTAAAGCTGTGGCTAATTCATCGGCTGGGAATGGACGGAACAGACGTAGTTTGATAACACCGACTTTTTTACCTTTTGCTCTTAAGTCATCCACTGCCTGTTTTGCTGTTCCAGCAGCTGATCCGATCAATAACATGATGTAATCGGCATCTTTTGTTTTGTATTCTTCAAATAATCCATAGCTTCTTCCAGAAATCTTTTTAAATTCTTTTGCAACCTTCAAGACTACATCTTTCGCATTTTCTAATGCGATTTCTTGATTTTCTTTGCTTCCATTGCATAGCTTGTCACAGAATATGGTCCAACTGCGATTGGTTTTCCAGGATTTAATAAGAATTCTTCCGGTTCATATTCACCAACAAAATTTTTAACTTCTTCATCTTCTAGTAATTCAATATTTTCAACCGCATGACTTGTGATAAATCCATCCTGACAGATCATGATCGGTAAATGGACTCCAGCACTTTCGGCGATTGGATATGCCTGAATAAAGTTATCATAGGCTTCCTGATTGTTTTCCGCATAAATCTGAATCCATCCAGTATCTCTTGCGCCCATTCCATCAGAATGGTCACAGTTGATGTTGATCGGTCCGGATAATGTGCGGTTTACGAGAGCTAATGCGATAGGCATACGGTTTGATGCTGCAAGCAATAATTTCCCACATCAATGCAAGTCCTGCAGAAGATGCTGTTAAAGTTCTTGCGCCGGCAGCTTCTGATCCGATTGCGGCACTCATTGCAGAATGTTCACTTTCCACAGGGACAAATTCTGTGTCGATTTCTCCATTTGCAATATATGTAGAAACCATCTGTGGAATCTCTGTGGATGGAGTGGGAATGCCGGCATAACATCCGGATTGATCTGGCGGATTGCGAAGGATACCGCCTCATTTCCTGACATACGATCTTTTCTAGCCATCTTATCTTCCCTCCTTCATTGTGATTGCATCAAATGGACAGGCTTTTGCACAAATACCGCATCCTTTACAGTGGTCATAATCAAATTCTACTCGTTCACCATCTTTTAGAGGAATACTAGAGTCTGGACAGACCATGGAACAGACCATACATTGTCTGCAAAGATCCTGGTCTAAAATTGGTGTTCTTGTTCTCCACCTGTATGAAACTGTTTTGAAGTTCCGCCAGCAAATAACATCAGTCCTTCTGTCAGATCCTGATGAGGTGTCTGCTCATTGATTTTGCTTATATCTGTTCTCATATTGTTATATCTCCATTTAAAATACGTTTTATAATACATCTTTTAATTCTTCATAAGTTAATTCAAGTGCCTGCATATTTCCATCGATGACTTCTGGTTTCTTTGCAAATTTATGCTGATAAGAAGCTCGCATTTCAGAAATAAAAGCATCTTTTTTCATAACACCACTGACTGCAACAGCTGCTGCGAGCATTGGAGAGTTTGGAAAATATTTTCCTAAAGCCTGTATAGAGATTTTTCTTGCATCGACAGTATAAACTTTTCCTTGATAGCCATTTAACATTGGCTTGATCTCATCGGCTGATTTTGGTGTATTTACAATGATCGCTCCATCTTCTTTTAATCCTGCTGTGACATCAACAGAGTGAAGTAATGTCTCATCAACAACAACTACTAATCCTGGTGTATAAATGTTTGAATGTACGCGGATCACTTCATCACTGATCCTGTTATATGCAGTAATTGGTGCTCCCATACGTTCTGGCCCGTATTCAGGAAATCCCTGTACATATTTTCCGGTTTTAAATGCTACGTCGGCAAGAAGTAATGCTGCGGTCTTGGCACCCTGTCCGCCACGACCATGCCATCTGATCTCTAGTCCATTGTTCATGGTGTTTCTCTCCCTTTATTTTGATAATTATACTTAAATGAATTACATTCATCTATAAATTAGATTTTTTTCAGTAACATTAACTATTATATTACAAAATCCGACTTTGTAAATTGAAACTTTGAATAGTTTTCATTATATAGTTGAACAAAATTCATTTATAACAAAAACTACAAGGGAATACAACAAACAAAAGTTATTGTATTCCCTTGCAGTTTTATATTATTTACTATTTTTCTTGATTCGAGGATCAAAACATCTCATATCAATCCACATTCGGCTGATCTTTTATTTGCCTGATCTCCGAAATATGTCATAACAGCACTTCTTCGCATAACATCCTGTGTCGGATATTGGGCATATAACTGTCCTTTGGACATTTCCTCACTTGTTTTCATTACATAGTTGTAATTATCTCCATTTTGTTGGAAGAAATAATTCAGATCATAATCAACGCTTTTCTTATCTTCGCTTCCATACATATATTTGATGTAATCATAGATGGTCTTATCTTCTCCTCCAGAGATCACAGATGTATATCCGACATAGTACATATTCCTTACAACGTTATCCGGTCTTGAAATGTAGTTTACAAAAGCCTGTGCTGCCTGCTGCTTTTCTTTATCTTTTCCAATCCCAGACTTTAACATACACCATCCGTCAAACCACAGATTCGTACTCGCTTTTGGAACAGCATAACGTAATTTGATACCTTCTTCTTCCACCTGCTGCATAGAATATACACCGTCTCCAGACCATTGAAGATTAGCTACCACCTTTCCACTGACAAGGTCAGCTTTTCCACTGTCAGTTTCAAAAGAATATACATTATCCTTGATCTTTGATAGGATCATTCCTGCATTTTGGATACTTTGATCAGAAGTATCATTTAACAAGGATGATAATTTTTCTTTGTAGTTTGACTGGTTTTGAAATTTCTTTGTTAAAATCTCTTTCTGTGTCTGCATACCACGAACTGCAAAATAACAATCCCTGACACTATCTTTGGCAGTTATCTTTTTATAGTATTTTTGATTTAATAATAGACCCCAGTCTTCTGCATCTTCTCTGGAAACATACTTTGGATTATATACATAACCAAGTGTTCCCCACATATAACCAGCTGTATAATCCCCTACAGACTGCCCTTGATATTTTAACTGATCCAAAGATTTTTTAATATAAGGAGATACCCCTTTCGCATAATAAATTGTTGGCATCTGAAGTATCCCAAAATTCATCAGAATATTTTAATATTTTATTTTCAGCCATAAGTTTCATCGTCATATATTCGGATGGGCAGATCAGGTCATAAGTGTCACCGATCGTCAACTGATTATACATATCTTCATTTGTTCCAAAAGTTGAATATTCAACTTTCACTTTTTTGTGATATGTTTTTTCATACCAGTTTTCAAAATCTTTGATCATCGAATTTCTTCCGATGATCTTTTTCCCATTCTCTAATTCGATTTCTTCATCATCGTCCCAGTCACCTTCATCCAGATATTCTTCCCAGTTTGCAATTCTTAAGATAATCTCATCGTTTTTTGAACTCTTTTGTGTACTACAGGAACATAAAGCCAGGGGAAGCGTGATTACAAGTAAAATTGAAAAAATGATAGAAAATACTTTATATTTCATGATCATTCTCCTTCCTGCCTGTATGGTTCATACCGATCACAACAAAGATCACGATCAAAAAGATGATGGTTGATAGTGCCCATAGAGCTGTTTTAACATCAGTCTGTGCTCCTTTTGTGGCATTAACAACATACGTGCTGATCGTGTCAAACATCGATGGCTTTGTATAAGTTGTGATAAAATAATCATCTAATGTTAATGTGATCGACATCATAAATCCAGAAACGATTCCGGAAGTTAACTGTGGCAACACAACCTTTCTTAAGGCTCCAAATGAGGAGCACCCAAGGTCTAGAGCAGCTTCATATAACTGAGGATCCATTTGCTTTAGGCGAGGGATCACAGATAGATATACAAACGGGCTGCAAAGGGATACAAGCCCGATCACAAGCGGAATATAACTTGCTTTATCCATCTTAAAAAATACGATCAATAACACACAAATAGAAAAACCAGTTACAACATCTGCATTTACAACTGGAATCTGATTCATCAGATGGATCTCTTTAGTTTCTTTGAAGAATAAAAAGCACCGATCGCACCAAGAGTTCCAAGGATCGTTGAAATAACTGCAACGATCACAGCTAAGATGAGTGTTCCAAAGATCATGGATCTAAGGTCTTCTGAATGAAACAGATAGACATAATTCTTCACTGTAAAACTTCCAGATCTGCCAATGATCGCAGAATCCATAAAACTGTAGACAGCTAAGAGCAAGATTGGCAGATACATCAGCAACAGAACCATTCCAAGGAAAACACTTTGTATTGTTTTTTTATTCATATGCATTGTCCTCCTTGTCTGAAAATTCTCCTGTGATCGTACTTAATAATAAGATTAAGATCAAGAGGATCATGGAAATAACAGATCCATTGTTCCAGTCATACATGCTGAAATAGCTTCCAACAAGACTTCCCATAATATATGTGCTGTTATACATCATATCAAGCACAACGTAATTCGTCATAGACGGAAGAAATACCATCGTGATCCCACTGATGATTCCAGGAATAGACAATGGCAGGATCACACGTAAAAATACGCGATAAGACTTTGCCCCCAGATCTTTTGCCGCTTCAATATAACTATGATCGATCTTCGCGATCGTATTATAGATTGGCAGGATCATAAATGGGAGAAAATCATAAGTCATACCGATTACGGTATTTAGGAATGGATGAAATGCAAGATTTCCTTCGATCAATGTCAAGATTTCTTTTAATGCCGTGATACGCAAAGTGAAGTTGATCCACATAGGCATTACAAATAACATTAATAAAACATTCCCTCGCCGGAATTCTCCCTTTGCAAGAAGATACGCAACTGGATATGCGATCAAAAGGCAGACGATCGTTGTCACGACAGCAACCATCACACTGTAGATCAAAGTTCCGATTGCTTTACTGTCTGTAAAAACAAATTCGCAAGAGAAAACTCACCCGCTCCATTGGTAAATGCATAATACAGCAAGATCAATACTGGACAGACGACAAAAATGACTAGAAATAGAAAATACGGAATGCCCAGAATGCTTTTTAGTCTATCATTTTTCATTCTGCATCCTCCGAAACACTCTCAAATACCATGGCATCTTCTGGAACTACCACACTGACAAAGTCACCGATATTCCATAAATCTTCATCATCAACCGAATATTCTACTTTATTCTCACTTAAAACTCGATAATTATAATGATCTCCTTTGTAAATGATCGAGATGATATTTCCCTGAAAATATCCTTCCGGATCACTTAATTTTGCAAGTTTTGATGGAAAATACATTTTTAATCTTGTACCTTCAGGATGTGCTTTTGGCTCTTTTTCCTTCACAGGAATACGACCATCTGTAAGTTCTAACCAACCATCTTTGTCTATTATACCAATATAATGGTTGACTTTGAGATCCTTTGGCATCGTATGGATCGTATCTGCAGTAAAATCAACCCCAACTTTTGTTCCTGGTGTTAACTCGTGCAAGATATGTGCTTCAATTTCATTTTTGTCTGATAAAACAGCCACTTCATAAAATTTACCGCAGAACAGACATGAGATTACTTCTCCAGTAAATTTTCCTTTGTCTGGAGCTGTTAAAACAACATCTTCTGGGCGGATGACAACATCTAGTCTTGTTCCAGGTTCATGGTCATCATGACATACAAAATCATGATGTGCAAAATGGATCAGATTTCCTTCTTTTTTCATACCATCAAAAATATTACTTTCCCCGATAAAATCAGCAACAAAGGCATTCTGTGGTTTATTATAAATCTCTTCTGGTGTTCCAACCTGCTGAATCTGGCCTTTTGACATAACAACAATCTTATCAGACATCATCAATGCTTCTTCCTGATCATGTGTGACAAAGATAAAGGTGATTCCTAATTCCTTATGCATATTTTTTAACTCGATCTGCATCTCCTGACGCATCTTATAATCAAGGGCACTTAACGGCTCATCTAATAATAAGATCGGAGGCTCGTTTACGATCGCACGTGCGATCGCAATACGTTGCTGCTGTCCGCCAGATAAACTGTCAATCTTTCTTTTCTCAAATCCTTCTAAGTCTACGATTTCAAGCACACGCTTTACCTTTTTTTTAATCTCATTCTTCGGTACTTTCTTTTCTTTTAGTCCAAAAGAAATATTATCGTAGATATTTAAATGTGGAAACAATGCATATTTTTGGAATACAGTATTAAACTTTCTCTCATTTGGAGGAAGCTCACTGATATCCTTTCCATTAAATAAGATTTCTCCACTCGTTGGTGTTTCAAAGCCTGCTAACATTCTTAAGATGGTTGTCTTTCCGCATCCGGAAGGCCCTAAAAATGTAACAAACTCTCCTTCATTTATCGTCAGATTAAAATCATAAATAACCGGTACATCTTTCGTATAACACTTTTTGATGTGTTTTAATTCTATGATCGGTTGTTTTTTCTCCATTAATTTTTTATACCGTTACTGAAAACTTATAAAAAGTTATAAACCTTTATGTTTCATTCCTACTTCAACGAGTATGCTTTTGTAACGAATCAATTCATGTACTACTCACAAGTTCCTGTACTCTCCATAGGCGTTAATTCCTGACTAACGTATCAGTACATATCTGTAATCACTTGAATATATTATGCTACAGATTGTTTCAGAACATCCTCTCCATATTTTTTAAGATTCAAAGCTGCCTGAAGATCTCTGTCAACTACATTTCCACATTCACATTTGTAAATACGTTCTGATAACTTCAGATCTTTTTTGATCTTTCCACAACAACTGCATAATTTAGAACTTGGAATAAAATCGATCTGCAATGATCACCTGAATATTGTTCCACTTAGATTTATATTCCATCTGCCGCCTAAATTCATAAAATCCCTGTTGTTGAACTGCTTTGGATAAATGTCTGTTTTTCATCATTCCCTTTACATTTAAATCTTCGATACAGATAAAACTTGGTTCTCGTTTTACGATCTCTGATGTTATATGATGTAAATGATCATGACGGATATTGGTTAGTCTATGATTTAATATTAATAAAAGTTTTTCCTTTTTGATCACATTCTTCGTTTTACAGTATTCCTTTCCTTGTTTATTGTTCTCGTATGAACGAGAGATGCTACGCTGTAATCTGCGTTTTTGTTTCTCTAGTTTCTTAACTTTTTTCGTTTTATTGATGTTCTTATATTTATTGCCATCAGAACATATCGCTAAATCTTTAATCCCTAAATCGATCCCTATCCCATCATTGGATGGAACGGTAACAGAGTCTTCGTATTCAATGCCTACTGTGATCCACCAGTTGATCCCATCATATCTAATACGGGGATTACTATAGTTACAATCCGTAGGTATCCGATTCTTTTCCGCAAGTCTGATCCAGTTTATCTTTTGCTTATTCTTCTTTTTGGAAACAGCAAAACCTTCAATTTTTACATGCCTATCTAAAAATTGGATCTTTACATTATCCTGATAAAAAGATGGTATAGAAAATTTTCGGCTTTTGAATTTAGGAAACTTTGAACATCCTTTGAAAAATCTCTTATATGCATGACAAGCATCTTTGATCGCTTGTTTTGTTACATTATTTGAAACTTCATTTAACCAGGAATATTCCTCTGTTTTCTTTAATTGTGTAAATTCTTTTCTCAGATCACTATCCGATAGGAACTTACCACCATTTTTATAGTTTTCTTTTTCTTCCTAACGCCCAGTTATAAGCTAATCTGGCAGTATTGGCATATTGAAAGAGTTTTGTCTTCTGTTTATTATTTGGGATCAGCATGACTCGAATTGTTTTTATCATCTTCTTCACCACCATCATCTATCAGTTCTTTTACAAGTTTTCTTGCTTTATTGGCACGTTTGCCTTGTAATTTACAACTAAATACAGTTATTATCTAAACTAAATCTTCAACAAGTTCTTGTTGCTCTGTCTTTCAGTATGATCGATGATCTCAATATTACAATCATATAGACTTGCAATATATTCAACTAATTCAAATCCAAATCGTAACAATCTGTCTTTATAAAAAACAACCACCTTGTCCACTTTATTTTGAGATATTCGTTTCATAAGTTCTTTTTCTATCTAAATTAGGTTTTACATTCATAACTTGATTTAATTGCTCATGCGAATAATATCTATATCCATTACTGGAAGTGTGATGTGGATGAAGTTTCCTTTTATCCCCATTCCTTAATGTTTGAGCCGATACACCTAATATTTTTGAAAATTTATTGATAGAATAATATTTACTCATAAACAAATTCTCCATATAATATTTATAATTTATTATAAGATTATTTTAACAGTTAAACACCTCCATAATAGATGTAATACGTTTTGGACAGTGATTACCAAATTTTGTACTTACAGCATCTCAATAAAAGCTGCCATTCTCGTATTGATCTGTTCAATATCTGCCTGTGAATAATCTGTCTCAACCACTGTGTACGGGATTCCTTTTTTGTCTTTCACTAATTTCTTGATAAGTGCGGTTTCCACATTATATGTATGACACGCCTGAAGAACAAGATCTACGACACCATCTACCTGAAAATCATCGATCAGCTCATCCAAAAGATCCAGACGATTCTTATTTGGAGACATACAAGAACATCCAATGTTTAAATATTTTCTTGCGAGTGCATCATATACATCTGGATTCTCTTCATCTACCATTGCTAACGGTTTCATTCCAGTACAGTTTTCAAAACATACGACAACTCCACCATTATCCTCAATTGCACGAATGACTTTCAAGGCCGCACCGCCAGATGGAGATCCGGTTACAAGGATCCTTGGTTTTTTCCCTATATTTTTTCCTTCTGTATATTCTTTTTCAATTTTATCTGTTACCGCATTGATTCTGTCTTCAAGACCTTCTGTGTTAATGTCAAAACCACTTCCATATACAGTATTGATCACATCTAATCCATTGACTGGTGCAGGATCATTTGCCATTACATATTGAAGACGTCTTAATGCTTTATTGATTCCATTTCTTAATTTGATCTGATGAAGAACTGCCTCATCTGTGATCGTTGTCTCAAATTTATCTTCTAGAACTTTCTTGAAACGAAGTAATTCTTTCTTATATAACTGGATTCCATCTTCTGTCTGACAGTTTGGAAGTTCTACGACATGAACTGGTTTAAAATCAGCAAGCATTTCGTACATTTTTTTCTTTCCATCGCATGTTGTTTCTCCTACAACCAAATCTGAAAAATAGAAGAATGGACATTTATCTGTTTTGGCAAATCCATAACTTGATTTGATCAATGGACATAGGTTTCTTGGCAGATCTTTTTCTGCATCTGGGATTGTTTCATCTGATACGGAACATAATCCGACAACTGCTGCACCCATGGCATTTGGAATCTCTCTTGGAAGATAGGTACAAAATACACCGACAACAGGTATTTCTTTTTCTTTAACCTCCTTGATCGCGAGAAAGGAATTCTTTCTCTGTTCTGCAAATTCCTCAAAAATCTCTGGTAACTCTTTCTTTAATTCAACCATTGTTTGAATCCTCCTGTAAGTAAAAATTATCATTTTATTTTGCGGATGCCTAAAACGGCAGCTCCAATTGCTCCTGTGTATTGACATAACGGATCTGTTGCTACTTCTTTCACTCCTAAATGACTGGCTAATGATCGTTTGATCACATCAAATTGTGCTAGTCCACCAGAGAAAAATACTTTTGGATTCGCTGGCGCCAATTTCTGTGCAAATGAAGCGGTTCGCTGACAAATAGATTCTACACAACCAAGAACAATATCACCAGGTGCAATATCCTGTGCCAATAATCCAACGATTTCACTTTCTGCAAATACAGCACATACTGTTGATCTTCGCAGGCTTGGCATCTTTTACAAAAGTGTCGATTCTTCCAATCTCACTTTCGACTCGTTTCATCGTCATCTCAAGGAAACGTCCAGTTCCAGCAGCACATTTATCATTCATTAAAAATCTGTGACATCCAAGATCGTCAATGGTGATCACTTTGCTATCCTGCCCACCGATATCTATGATCGTGTCACAATCTGGATTCATAAAAAATGCTCCAGCTGCATGGCAAGTAATCTCCGTGATCTTGAAATCTGCCTGATCTAACAGATTCCTTCCATATCCAGTTGTTACAATAACATCTATTTCTTTATGTTGTTTTTTTTCTCTGTAAAGAGCTTCTAGAGATTTCCTTGGACTGATCGATGTTGGGATCATCTTTGTATCTATTATCTTCATATCTTCTAACAAAACGGCTTTTGTCATAGACGAACCAGAATCTAATCCTAAACTTATCACTGTACATTGACTCCTTTTGGAAAGTTTTTCGGGTAAATTTTATCATGAAAATGGTGTGGTTGCAATGTAAAAAAACATGCTTAAAAAAAAGAACTATACATTTTCATTCAAATCCTTTATAATAGTATGCTGTGAAAAATAGCAGTATAAAACTGCTCATCATGCATTAAAAAAAAGGAGACGAAAGAAAAATGAATCAAGAGAAAAACAAAGGTGCGGAATACGACTTTTACGGGAAACTTCCGCTGCAAAAAGCGATTCTCCTTGGTCTGCAGCATGTAATGTTCGTAGGTAACCTTACTCCAGTCCTTATCATTACAGGGGCTTGTGGTATTGCTTCTGGAACCGAATTTGCAGACGTTCAGATTGCGCTTTTACAAAATGCAATGTTAATTGCCGGAATTGTTACACTGATCCAGTTGTACGCGATCGGACCGATCGGTGGAAAAGTTCCAATCATCATGGGAACGAGTTCAGGATTTATCGGTGTCTGCAGCAGTGTTGCATCTGTTATGGGTGGTGGAATCCTTGATATGGTGCGATCATGGGTGCTTCCATTATCGGTGGGTTATTTGAATCAGTATTAGGATTTATGTTAAAACCACTTCGAAGATTTTTCCCAGCTGTCGTAACTGGTACGGTTGTACTTTCCATCGGATTATCACTGATCGGTGTTGGTGTGAATTTTTGGTGGAGGAAATTCTGCTAATGATTTCGGTTCAATCGAGAACTTGTTACTTGGAACAATTGTTCTTGTGATCATCATTGCATTAAAACATGGAACGAAAGGTATCACAAGTGCTTCTTCTGTACTGATCGGAATTATCGCAGGATACATTATCGCAGGAATCATGGGTGTTGTACTTCCTACAACTGCTGTCAATGCAGATGGTGTAGAGTATACAAAAGCATGGGTGTTAAACTGGGATAAAGTTGCTCAGGCTGGATGGTTTGCCATTCCAAAATTTATGCCTGTAAAAATCATTTTTGATGCAAGAGCGATCGTCCCTGTACTTATCATGTTTATCGTAACTGCTGTAGAAACAGTCGGGGATATTTCCGGAGTTATCGAAGGTGGTATGGATCGTGAAGCTACAGATTCTGAGCTTTCTGGTGGTGTTGTCTGTGATGGTATCGGATCTACGATCGCAGCATTCTTTGGTGTTTTACCAAATACATCATTCAGCCAGAATGTTGGTCTTGTTACTATGACAAAGATCGTAAACCGTTTTGCACTTGCAACAGGAGCAATCTTCTTAATCCTGTGTGGATTATTTCCAAAACTTGCTGCATTGATCTCTATCATGCCACAGAGCGTATTAGGTGGAGCAGCTGTTATGATGTTCTCTTCTATCGTAATCAGTGGTATTCAGCTGATCACAAAAGAACCATTAACAATGAGAAATATTACTGTCGTATCTGTAGCTCTCGGACTTGGATATGGAATCGGTGCAAACAGCACAGTTCTTTCTGGACTACCTGAAGGAATTCAGTTGATCTTCGGAGGATCTGGTATTGTACCTGCGGCACTTGTTGCAATTATCTTAAATATTGCATTGCCAAAAGAAGATTAAATAAACTAATAAAAACAGCACTGCATTGGGAATTTTATTCCTGTACAGTGCTGTTTTTCTATATGCTTTCCTGCGTCTATTATCAGCTCATAACACCAATTTCATCCGGTACGATCACATCAGCTTCTGTGCATGCAAGGATATCTTCTACACTATATTCTTCTGCAAGTTCCCTTAACACGAGACCATCTTTTGTAACTTCAAAATAGCAGCGTTCTGTTACGATATCTGTTACACAATGAACTCCCGTCAAAGGAAGTGTACATTTCTTTAATATCTTAGACTTTCCACTCTTTTCACAATGGTCTGTTGCTACGATGATCTTCTTCACTCCGGCACACAGATCCATGGCACCACCCATTCCTGGCACCATCTTCCCTGGAATCGTCCAGTTAGCGATATTGCCTTCTTGGTCTACCTGAAGTGTACCAAGAACTGCTGCATCAATATGTCCGCCACGTATAAATGCAAAAGACATCTCATGATCATACACGCTTCCACCTTTGATCACAGATGCAGGCTGTCCGCCAGCATCAATAACATCAATATCTGCTTCATCCCAGCTTGGGGTTGGTCCACTTCCGACGGTTCCGATCTCTGCTTCCAGCCACAGATCCACACCTTCTGGGAGATAATTTACACACATCAGCGGAACTCCGATACCAAGATTTACAAAATCTCCATCTTTAAAAAACTTTGCACATCGTGATGCGATCAGCTTTCTTCCTGTCAATCCTGCCATATCACTGACCTCCTTCCGCTTTTGCTTTGGCTCGCTGCCACATTGGACACATTGGTCGTTTCTCACCGGTTCTTTCATAGATCATATCGATCACAGGTGCTGGAACATCGATCTCTTCTGGTCCTAGTTCACCCACTTCCACGATCTCTTCGACTTCAACGATCACCGTATCAGCAGCCATAGCCATCGTACTGTTTGTTGCTCTGGAATTCATTCGGAATGAAATATTACCTGCAGTATCTGCTTTCGTTGCTTTGATCAAAGCAACATCTGCACGCAATGGTAATTCCAGAAGATATTCTTTGCCATCGATCGTTAGTTTTTGTTTACCTTCTTCTACTTCTGTACCAAGTCCTGTTGGTGTCAGACAGCCTCCTAAGCCTGCTCCACCACAACGGATTCTTTCTGCAAAGGTTCCTTGCGGACTAAATTCTATCGCAAGTTCTCCTGCAAACATCTGATCCTTGGCGATCGGGTTCAACCCAATATGTGTTGTGATCAAACTCTTAACTCTGTGATCTTTGATCAGCTTTCCGACTCCTTGATCTGCCATTCCAGCAGATACAGCGATCGCATCAATGTCTTTGATTCCTTTTTCTAACATTCCATCAATGATCTCATCTGCTGCAAATTCTCCATGCCAGTCTCCAAACATGATCGTCTGTCCATCATGAATTCTTGAGAGCTTCCTCTCTTGTTACAACTTTTGACTTCAAAGCCGTGACCTCCCTTCTATGTTCATGGTTTGATCCTGGCTTTATTCTCCTTTGAATTCAGCCTCTTCTCCATAAAAGCTTTGACTCCTTCTATAAAATCAGAAGATGCCGCACATTCACGCTGTGTCGGAATCTCACATTCATCCAGGTATTTCTTATAATCAGCAAGCCCTGCCTGATAAATCTGTTTCTTGATATTCTTATAAGAAAGTAATGGTCCATTAGCAAATTTCTTAGCAAGTTTCATAACGGTATCATCTAATTCCTCCGCTGGAACTACATCATATACCATTCCGGCATCTTTTGCTTCCTGTGCTTTCATTGGTCTTCCTGTAACACACAGTTCCATTGCTTTCTGAATTCCAAGACTCTTAACAAACAGGTACGTTCCGCCGGTATCTGGAACTAGTCCAAGATTCACAAATGCCATAATAAACTTCGCATTGTCTGCGCATACAACAAAGTCCCCTGAAAATGCAAGACTTACTCCTGCACCTGCTGCCGCTCCACTTACACTTGAGATCACAAGCTTACTCATACGCTTCAGACCATCGGTTACATTGCCAACTTTACTGATCAGAGAATCCATATTCACTTCTCCACCTTGTTGGATCAGGTTATAGAAGTATCCAATGTCTCCTCCTGCTGAAAATGCCTTTGGCATTCCTTTTAAAACAACAACTTTTACATTCGGGTCATTCTCACAAGTATCTACTACGTACATCAACTCGTCTGCCATCTGATCATCAATTGCATTAAGATTCTTCATATAGTTCATTGTGATGATACCAACTCCATCTTCTACAACGAACTGCAATTTCTTTAGCTTCATAGGCATATCCTCCTTTAAGTTGTTTTGATAACTATATTGTATCATTTTTTGTACAATTTGTGAAGTTTTTCGACAAAATTAAGGGGTTGACGAATCTCATTTTCTATAGTATCTTATAGCCATAAGGTCATATAACTGACGGAGCACGTGGAATTAACCACATGGAAGTATGATCATTAATCGCCGACCGTCTGGGCAATCTGTCTGGACGTGCGGCGTTTTTTTATTCTATTTTTACAACGCTTTATCGTTCAGATATTAATCCTGTTAACTTTTTACGTACTTGTCCTAAGTACGTATCATCCATAAGGAGGAATACTATGACAGTTGGTCATGTCCATTCCATCGAATCGATGGGTCTGGTTGATGGACCAGGGATACGAACCGTTATCTTTTTACAAGGATGTGCTCTAAGATGTCGTTTCTGCCATAATCCTGATACTTGGGAATTATCTGGCGGGACCGAATACACACCGGAAAAACTTGTTGCAAAGATCCGACGATTTAAACCTTATTTTAAAGAAGATGGTGGTGTTACTTTTTCTGGTGGAGAACCTTTATTACAACCTGATTTTTTAAAAGAGACATTAAAACTATGCAAGAATGAAGGCATTCACACTTGCATCGACACTGCAGGTTATGGACTTTCTGATTATGATGAGATTTTAAATCATACAGATCTTGTTCTTCTTGATCTGAAACACATCCATAAAACGGATTATGAGAAAATGACAGGAAGATCAATGGATCGTTTTGAAGAATTTTTGAATGCTTTAAAAAAACATCAGACTAAGATATGGATTCGCCATGTCGTTGTTCCAGGAATTACTGACAGCGAAGATCATATGGCTCAGTTAAAAGCTTATATTCAAACGATTCCTAATGTAGAGAAAGTTGAGCTGCTTCCCTATCATTTACTTGGTACCAACAAATATAAAGTTATGGATATTCCTTATTCTTTAGAAGGTGTACCTGCCATGGATAAAAAGAAAACAGAGATGTTACAACAAACCTATTTTGATCATGTTTATTTTATGGAGGAAAAATCATGTTAAACGAATGGAATGGATTCAACGATGGTGTCTGGACAAAAGAAATCAATGTAAGAAATTTTATACAGAAAACTACACTCTCTATGAAGGAGATGACTCTTTCTTAGCTGATGTATCTCAGAAAACAAAAAAAGTCTGGAATAAATGTGAAGAACTGCTTGCTGAAGAATTGAAAAAAGGAGGCGTTTTAGATGTTGAGACAGATATCATTTCTGGTATCACGAACTTCGCACCTGGATATATTGATAAAGAAAATGAGGTGATTGTTGGACTTCAGACAGATGCACCCCTAAAACGTATTGTCAATCTATATGGCGGTAAACGTATGGCGCACCAGTCATTGGAACAATATGGTTATAAACTAAATGAAGAGATCGACCGCCATTTTAATGAATACAGAAAAACACACAATGAAGGGGTTTTTGATGCCTATCCAAAACGTACTCGTCTTGCAAGAACTGCTGGACTTCTAACAGGACTTCCTGATGCTTATGGACGTGGACGTATTATTGGAGACTACCGTCGTGTTGCTCTTTATGGAATCGACCACTTGATCGAAGAAAAACAAAAAGATCTAGACTTTGAAGATGGACCTATGACAGAAGACCGCATCCGTCTGCGTGAAGAAATTTCTGAGCAGATCCGTGCCCTTTCTAAAATGAAAGAAATGGCTGCATCTTATGGTGTTGATATTTCAAAACCTGCAAAAAATGCGAAAGAAGCTGTTCAGGCGGTTTATATGGGATATCTTGCGGGAACAAAAGAAAATAATGGAGCTGCAACTTCCCTTGGACGTACTTCTACATTCCTTGATATTTATATTGAACGAGATCTTAAAAATGGAGTGATCACAGAAATAGAAGCTCAGGAATTGATCGATCAATTTATCATCAAACTTCGTCTGACAAGACATTTAAGAACTCCTGAATATGACGAACTATTTGGTGGGGATCCTACGTGGATCACGGAGTCTATCGGTGGAGTTGGTATTAATGGAAAACCTCTGGTTACTAAGAACTCTTTCCGTTATCTTCATACTTTATATAACATTGGAACTGCTCCAGAGCCTAACTTAACTGTTTTATGGTCTGAAAAACTGCCAGACAACTTTAAACATTTTTGCTCTAAAGTTTCTATTGATACGGATTCTATCCAATATGAAAATGATGATGTTATGCGCCCAGTCTATGGGGATGATTATGCGATCGCTTGTTGTGTATCTGCAATGAAGGTTGGAAAACAGACACAGCTGTTCGGAGCCCGCTGCAATCTGGCAAAATCACTGCTTTATGCGATCAATGGAGGAATTGACGAGAAAAGGAATCCATATTGTTCCTAATCGAACCGATCACAGATGACGTTCTTGATTTTGACAAAGTATGGGAAAACTATAAGAAAGTTATGACTTATGTTGCTGAATTATATGTTGATACAGTAAATATCATTCATTTTATGCATGATAAATACGCATATGAAGCCAGCCAGTTTGCTCTTCATGATACAAACTTAGAGCGAATCGCAGCTTATGGAATTGCTGGTCTGTCTATTGCCGCAGACTCTCTATCAGCGATCAAATATGCAACTGTAAAACCAATCCGCAATGAAAATGGTGTAGCAATTGACTTTGAAACCATTGGTGATTTCCCTAAGTATGGAAATGATGACGACCGCGCAGATGATCTTGCAGTTAACACAGTAACATTCTTCTCTGACGAACTAAAGAAACATCCAATTTATAGAAATGCGATCCATACTTTATCTGCTTTAACGATCACATCCAATGTTATGTATGGTAAGAAAACCGGATCCACACCAGATGGAAGAAAACTCGGAGAACCTTTAGCTCCAGGTGCAAACCCAATGCATGGACGAGACGAAAATGGTGCTCTTGCATCCTTAAACTCTGTCGCTAAAATTCCATATCGCGATGTATGTCAGGATGGTGTATCCAATACCTTTTCCATCGTACCAGATGCTCTTGAAAAGATCAGGAACAACGAGTACAAAACCTTACAACAATCTTAGACGGATACTTTGTTCAAGGTGCACATCATTTGAATGTAAATGTTATGCATAGAGAAACTTTGATCGATGCTATGGAACATCCAGAAAAATATCCAACACTTACGATCCGTGTTTCTGGATATGCCGTGAACTTTAATCGATTATCACGCGAACAGCAGGAAGAAGTGATTCGTCGTACATTCCATCAGAGTATGTAGATTTTTATGAAACAGCAATGGTGCCTGATTTTTTGATCGAATCAGGCACCATTACTATTCTTCAAACATTTCTCCCTCTATATTACTTATCTGTTCAATAGGGATGATCGTCTGATCTGTCATAACAACTGTGTGTTTATATTTATCAATTTTCTTTACACAACTAGAACAAGTAATATATGCTCCCCCATCTTTCTTAGCATCTGGTACAAAATACGTGATCTCAACCATTTGTTGTGTACCGATCGTTTCAGCGATCAGATATAACTTTTATTTAATTCTGCTATAACTTCTTCACTCAGCACCTGTTTTGCATCTGTTTGTCTTACAGTTTCTTTAATAGCTGCTTCGTGTCCGGTAAGTGCCGCAAAAGGCGAAAACTGTGCTGCCCTGGCATAAAGTGACATACGAGGGTGCTTCTTTGAAGTTGGATGCGGCAGATTGATAATATCATCGTATTTATGATTGTACTGATCCTTCATAATCTTCCTCCATTGACACTGAATACTTACTTTCTATGCTTTATGTCCGCCGATCTGCTCATTACGGTCTTTTGCTGTTGCTCCCTCCTGAAGGTTCATTCCTTTCAAGATAGCGTTTTTCCCAAACTTTTTGATTGTGAGCATTGTCTGTTGCATCCGTTTCTCACGCTCTAAAACGGCCTCTTCTTCGGCTTGTTCCTGTTCCTTTACCGTATAATCTGTAAAAAGATCAAGCTGCTCATACGTTTCTTCTTCCTTTGAAAAACTTTCATCCACGAGCTTGTTCGCTGTGATATTGATTCTTCTGATCAGCAGATTTTTATCCACGATCCGATCATATAATTCCATCACTGCATTTGTGATCAGCATGGTAGATGATGTCTTCCTTTTCAGGTTTGTTGTTCCATGAGCGTGTTTTGGAACTTTCCTTCCATATCGGTCGATCGTAACAGATCCCTTGTACTTCCTATATCTATCTGGATCCGTTAGATTTTCTATATCATAACCTACAGTCAATACGATCTGGTCAGTAACAAGTCTCTTATCTACCAGATCAAGTGTCATAAGATCAGTCATTTCTTTTACAACCAACTTTGCCTTATCAAAGTCATATGGGCAGTGAAGTACTTGCCCGGAGCATACACTGTTGGTTTCCGGTTTGTACGCTTTGACTTGCTCCATAGTACAAGGCTCATATCCCTATAAGCATGATCGATCAGCAGTTCCGCATTGATCCCAAACATCTTATAAAGCAGTTCTTCATTATGAAATTCATTTGGCTTTCCGACGGAACATCTTGCAACATCTCCCATTGAGAAAAGACCGTGTTCTTCCAACTTCTTCGCATAGCCTTTGCCTACTCTCCAGAAATCCGTAAGCGGTCTGTGATTCCATAGTTTCCTACGGTAAGACATTTCGTCTAATTCGGCGATCCTTACGCCATCCTTATCCGGTTTAATATGCTTTGCTACGATATCCATCGCAATCTTGCACAGATACATATTCGTTCCGATTCCGGCGGTTGCTGTAATTCCCGTTGTTTTTAAAACGTCTCGTATCATAGTCATGGCAAGTTCCCTTGCAGTCATCTGATAAGTATTCAGATAATCTGTTGCATCTATAAATACTTCATCAATTGAGTACGGAAAAATATCTTCTGGCGCAATATACTTCAGATAAATATTATAAATCTTGGAACTATATTCCAAATAGTATTCCATACGTGGTGGTGCAACAATATAATCAACCTTCAATGCCGGATTTGCATTTAATTCTGTGCTGTCATCCGACGAACCTGTAAATGTTCTGTTTAAAGCTTTCCACCTGCGGGTATTATTGACTTCTTTAATCTTTTGCACGACTTCAAACAAACGTGGTCTGCCTGGTATTCCATAGCTTTTCAGCGATGGAGATACCGCAAGGCAGATCGTCTTCTCCGTCCGGCTTTGATCTGCAACCACAAGATTTGTCGTTAAAGGATCGCGATTTCGCTCCTTACATTCCACAGAAGCATAGAATGATTTGAGGTCAATCGCAATATAAGCCTTTGTCTTTGTCATCGTTCTATGCTCCTCTATTTGCATAATGAATCAACCATCATAGCGAACCACATCATACAAAACATAAATAAAAAACACAATAGTACAGAACCACACCCAACATTTGATTTCCCATCATCGGATGATTCCTTCTTCCCTTGGCTATGCTTCGATGCATCATCTTCTTTTAATTTGTTATAAAGATAATATTCTCTGGCATTGTCTTTCCAATCTTTTTTCCCATTTCGATCATAGTCAAAAAAGGCCATATTGATCACTCCCCATTCCTTAATCTATTCATGTTTTTTCTATTTACTAGAGCTTGGAAAATATGGGCTTAATACTCCAGCTACATTACTGATTGGCATTGTTTGCAGCCATACTTTCCCAGGGCCTGTAAGTATTGTGTTAAACACTCCTTCTCCACCAAACAACATATTCTTTACACCCGGAACACTTTTGATCTCCATCGTACAACTTGCTGTCATCGCGGCCAAATGTCCAGTGTCTACAACAATCTGCTCTCCAGCCTCTAATTCATATTCCACAACATGACCATCAAATTCTGCAAACATGATACCATGGCCAGATGCTTTCTGCATAATAAAACCTTCTCCGCCAAATAATCCAGCTCCGATCTTTTTATTAAAGAATGCAGATAACTCAACTCCATTCTCACCGGCAAGATAAGCACTTTTTGTAATATCATTTCAGGTGCAATTTCAAATGCCTTGATGGATCCCGGAAGCATGAAGCAAAGGCGATCATCCCTTCTCCGCCTTGTGCTGTATAAACATTCTGGAACATCTTTTCTCCTGAAAACGCTCTTCCAAAGATCTTTCCTATTCCCCCATTCGAAGTTGTTTCCATTTTCATATTTGGAGACATCCAAGACATTCCTCCACCTTCTGTGACCATTTTTTCTCCAGATTCCAGATAACAGATAACTACTGGAAGTGTTTCACCTAAAATTTCATATCTCATAATGTTTTCTCCTTACTCAACATTTGATTTGTTATTCTTCTTTGCATTTACAATATAAATTCCAACACATACAAGTGCGAGTGCAATCAGACTTCCGATATTAAATGCCTGTTTGACTTCTCCCAATACCAATGCCGACAAGATTACACTGCATAATGGATTCACAAATCCGAAGATTGCTACCTTTGACACGTCATTATATGCAAGTAATACAGACCAAAGTGTATAGGCAACTGCAGATACCAATGCAAGATACAACACGACCGTAATTCCACCAACTGTTACATGATCTAAATGTCCACCCATTGCGTTTCCGATTAAAAATAATACAATTCCACCAATAAAAAACTGAGTTCCACTTAATATAACTGGTGATACTTTTTTTGAATAGTAATTGATCAATATCGTGGATGTTGCATAGGCTAACTGTGAAATCAAAACGAATCCTTCTCCCATCATCGTAAAGCCGAAATCAAAAGAATTCCCAAGAAGATTGATCACGACAACTCCTGCAAATCCTAAGATGCATCCTGTTAATTTTCTTCCCGTTAGTTTTTCATTTCGTACGATCAAACATGACATTAGGATAGCAATAAAATTTCCTAAACCTGTAATGATTCCACCTTTCACTCCAGATGTATGTGCCACGCCGATATAAAAGAAAAAATACTGTCCAACAGTCTGTGCAAGGCAGACAGGAACTGCATATTTTAGAATCTTTCCATTAGGCAGTGTCACTTTTTCCTGTATAGAAGCAAAAATCAAGACGAAAAGTCCTGCTAACGCAAATCTTATTCCTGCAAATACGATCTGACTGGCTGTGTTTGTCGTATCTACTTGTAACAGTCGATATCATGTCTTGATCATCGGAATAGCATTTCCCCGTGAATTACCCCTCCCATGCGGTACAGTAGTTCCTATGGAAGTGGCTTCTAACAGTCGTGACAGTTACCCATTTCTGACCAAAAGATTGGCTGTCCGTACCAATTAAGGCATATTCACTTATGCCGCTATCCCTTTGACGGGAATACCTTTCGGATTCAGTTTGTGGAATCCATT
>SCPO01000109.1_pt1 | contig 36820 bp, 55 predicted proteins | sample 6106821 | NCBI WGS metagenome assembly SCPO01 (sample SAMN10720448, study PRJNA508395) | human gut metagenome | isolation source: Participant 2 stool, 0 month | host: Homo sapiens | collected 2017 | reverse complement strand
CCTCTTCCTTAAGAAAATTGGAATGTCAATAATACGGACCGAATTTTCTGTTTTGGAGTATCAATCACATCTTTCTATCCGGTTATAAGTCTTATTGATATGCAGGAGATTTCCACTCATATCAAAATCCGAAAGATCAATGCTAGAAGCTCTGCTTTTGTCAATATAAGTCTAAAAAAGCTTTTAATTCGCAAAAGCACCACTGTTTTCATCCAGTGATGCTCCATGCGAACAATCTTATTCCGTTTATGCTTTTTCTTCTTTGTAGAAAATGTCATCCATCTTCCAGCTTATCTCCATACGACCTGGTTCATAAATAAAAGACTTCTCTCAATAATCTTTGACAGCTGTATTTTGTCAAAATCCTGCAATGCTGCAATCTTATTTACTTCCATTTCTTTTTCTGTTGCTTCATCACATTTTTCTTCGCTACTGCAATTCATTCTCAATTCTGCTATCTGCAAAGTGATTTCTGAAATACGGGAAGTCGTTTTTTCCAGTTCTTCCATATACCCTTCCTTGTCCAACACTTCTGAACGATAATCAGAATACAGTTTCATTTTTCTTGACGAGAGTCGCTTTTTTTCACTTTCCAGTGTTGCGATATTTTCTTCTTTCAAAATTGTTTTATGCCATTCACTTTTCTTTTTCTCAAGATTTTCCGAAATGAGTTGTGCCATATTTCTGGCTGCATCCAGTACTGTTTCTTCTGCTTCTTTCCTGTCCATTTTACTTTCCGCACACCCACTAAGACCGCTGATATGTGCCTGCATACAGCGATACCCAGTCTCTCTGCTGGTAAAACCAAGTCTTCTTCCACAGGTCGGACAAAAGAAAATAGGCAGGGGGCAGGCTCTTTTGTAAGAACTCTTTTCTGGTTAGTAAACGCTTTCTCATTTGCTTTCCGGAATAATTCATCGGATATAATTGGTTCATGTGCATTTTCTACAACAATCCACTCCTCTTTATCATTGGAAACCAATTTATTGCTTCCTGTTCTTGCCACTCTCTTTTTATTCCAAATAATTTTTCCAAGATACACTTCATTTTTGAGCATATCTGAGATTGTTGTAACTGACCAGAGTTTCTTTTCTTTTTCGTTTTCTCTGTGCATTTTTATACCTTTTCTGCACATATACTCCCGGCATGTAAGCACATGGGTTTCGTTCAGATATTTTGCTATCTGTCCTTTTGTTTTCCCATCTGCCGCCATTGTGAATATCAGTTTTACTATTTCAGCCGCTTCGTCTATAACCAGATGATGCTTATCTTCTGGATCTTTAATATATCCATATTTGGGAAAAGCCGGCATATATTCACCGTTTTTAGCATGTGTTTTCATAGCAGAACGAACTTTTCTGGACAAATCTCTGCTGTACATTGCATTCAGCATATTTTTTTAACGCCATTCCTCCAGTAAAGCCAGAGGAATTGATACCGTCAAAGCCATCAATTGAGATAATTCGAATACCAAGGACTGGCAGGATTTTCCAGATAATTCCCACTTCCAGATAATCTCTTCCAAATCTTGAAAAGTCCTTTATAACAATACTTTTATACGTCCTGTTGCATCTTCCATCATCCCTGAAAGCCAGGACGGTTAAAGTTTGTACCACTGTACCCATCGTCTACATATTCAACTACTGGACAGTTAGTAAATTCGTCCTGTTTTTGATAAATTCGTTTATCAGCATTCTCTGTGCGCTGACACTGTTACTTTCGGCTTTTATACTGCCATCTACATCATTATCCTCCGACGAAAGTCTGATATAAACAGCGATACATTCTGTTACTGGCATAACTCAGCCTCCCGTTCTTTTGCATATTTTCTTAATTCTTCCAACATATCATCATACACCAAACGTACCGTAATAGAACCGCTTTCATGTATTTCGATTTTTCTACAAAAGCATTGACCATTTCCTTTGTCAGCGTTCTCGTATTGCGGTATTTATTGATCAATGTTTCCCATTCTTCCTCTGTTTGAAAATTTTTTCATATCCAACCTGATGCTTTAATAAAATCTCCATGTTATTTGGATCTCTTTTCTGTTTCCGCATCCTGCTTTGAAAATGTTTCATACTGCTCTGCATCAATATACGGCACACAAATCCTCAAACAATCTTTCCCGGTGTACTGCCACTTTTCCAGCTTTCTTTCCTGTTAAACACATCATATTTTTTAATGCTTTCCTGTCTTTGATTCAACCGCCGAATCAAATCTACATTTTCAACATATAAATTGATATGTGCACGTATCACACGCAGTACATAATCATTCACTTCCAAATCAGTGATAGAATGTGGCGTACACTTCCCGTGGAGCTTATTATTTCCACAGTAAAACCTACGATGATTGCCTTTTGTTTTCCCATATAAATACATGGTTTTTCCACAGTCTGCACATACAATTTTCTGCTTGAAAAAGTTGAAGTCTCTTACATTATTGCCATTTGATTTACGAGCTTCATTAACCCGTTTTACGATATGACCAATCTTTTCCTGTACCTCATCAAAATCCTTTCTGCTCACAAGTGCCTCATGGGTATTTTTGATAATGATCCATTCTTCTTTCTGATTCATTTTCTGTCTCTGTGCTGCCCAGGAATCATTGGTAAACTGATTATGCACACTATCACCGGCATAATATTGATTCTCAAGGATTTTGTGGACTGTTCCTCCACTCCATGTCCATGTCGCTGACTTTTCATTTGCTTTTCCTGCTTTATCCAGCTTGTAGGCTTTCGGGCAGAGATACCCATCCGCATTTAATTTCCGGGCAATCTCTGCATAAGTCATTCCATCAATAAAATACTGAAATATCTTTTTCACCACTGGTGCCGCTACCGGATCTGGAATCAGCTGATGAGGATTATCCTTGTCTTTTTCATAACCATAAGCCATCTGACCGGAAGGAAATTCGCCATTTGCCCAGCTCGTCCGGTATGAACTTCTTATTTTCTTTGCCAAATCTCTGGAATAAAACTCATTATACACGTTTGACATGCTGATCAGCAGGCTTATGTCATCTCTGAACGAATCATAATGATCATTCACCGAAATAAAACGCACATTAAAGAATGGGAACACTCTTTCAATATAGCTTCCTGCCTCTACATAATTTCTTCCAAGTCTAGAAAGATCTTTAACAATAACACAGTCAATATTTTCTTTGATGTCCTGCATCATCTCATTAAAACCATCTCTCTCAAAATTAGTTCCGGTTTTAGATATATCATAATATTCCTTTGCAACCACGATATCTTTCTGTTCTTTTACGAAATTATGAAGCAGAACCATCTGCGTTTCTATCGTATTTCTTTCTCTGTTCTTTTCACTCTCATAGGAAAGCCTTGCATAAAGGGCTGCATGTGAAACTTTTTCACACTGGTTTTCAGCTTCTGTAACCAAATTTTCTTTATTTCCAACATTCACATAATCTACTTTTCTTGATTTTCGAGCCATTTATACGACTCCCTCTTTTGAATTTCTATTCTTCCGTCCATACCTGTGCTGACATCGCATCCCACCGACTGTATCTGCCGTAACAAAGATTGATAACAATCATCAAAATTAAATCTGACTTCAATATGTTTTTTGTCATATACTAATATCTGGTCAATCAGTTCAACAGCAACAGTTCTTGTAAGTTCCTGTATATTCTGATGCTCGGCAAAATAATCCAGCCAATGATATTTATCACTTTTTGATTCCAGGACTTCACTGATCTGCTGATCAATGCTTCGGACTGCTTCCTCGGCTTTTTCCGTTTTTCTTTTCTGTGTCCCGTCATGAAGCTCTTTATAATCTTCTTTTGAAATGATTCCTTCACGGAAATCCTCATATAGATAATCTCTTAACTCCCGGCACGGCTTTTTCTTTTGCTTCTTTTCTAATTTCCAGTTCTTTTATATCCAATTCTTGAAATGGTACTTCATGGATAAAATCCATGATTTTTTTCATATCAAGGATATTTTCAATATGGATTTTTACCAGTTCCAATACTGTTTCTTCTAGTTTGCCCATTGGTATTCTGTGTGCTGCACGCTTTCGTAGCCGCATGTCTGGAACAGATATAGTAAGCGTATACCTTTCCTCCTGCCGGAACATCCGTTTGATCATCATTGCCCCACAGTCTCCACAAACCACAAGTCCAGATAATGGATATACCTTTTCCTCGTTCGGAGAAGTCCTTGTATCTATCCCTAATAATCTCTGCACCAGTGCAAATTCTCGTTCTGATACGATAGCCTCATGGTTTTTTTCAATTCTAACCCAATCTGTCTCCGGCTTTTTCATCAATTTTTTTACTTTATGGTTTGGTGTTGTTGTTCTTTTCCCTGCACCAGAGTTCCAGTGTATACTTCATTTTCAAGGATTCTTTTTACCTACATGGCGCTCCATTCTGCCTGTTCGTGTGTTTTAAAATTATCCTGAATCCTTATTCCAAGACTGTGCTTGTATTCCATTGGTGAAAGAACACCCTGTTTGTTCAATGCATTGGCAATTGCTGTCTGGCTCATACCTGATAATTTCATGCGGTAAATTTCTTTGACGATACCTGCCGCATATGCATCTATCACCAGTTTGTTTTTATTATCTGAATCTTTCTGGTAGCCATACGGTGTAAACGCTCCGATATATTCCCCATTTTTTCTCTTTACTTCCAGGTGGCTTCTTATTTTGATAGAAATGTCACGGCAATATGCATCGTTAATGAGATTCTTGAAGGGAATCACGATTTCGTCTGCCTGACTTTTCCCTTCCAGGCTGTCATAATGATCATTGACCGCAATAAACCGCACGCCAAGTGCCGGAAATAATCTTTCGATATATTTTCCGGCATCAATATACTCACGTCCAAAACGGGAAAGGTCTTTTACAACGACACAATCCACAATTCCTTTTTTGATATCTTCCAGCATCATCTGAAATGCAGGACGTTCAAAATTAGAACCGCTGTAACCGTCATCCACCCGTTCTGATACAACAACTATATCCTTTTTATCTTTTAGGAAATTTTTTATCAGATCTTTCTGATTTGAGATACTGTTGCTTTCACGCTTTCCAGCAGTAGCAACATCGCCATCTTCTTTCGATAAACGAACATAAATGGCTGCATGATAGATTTTCTTTGAATTGTTAATTTGATTCATCTTCATCCTCCTTAGTTTTACCTTTCCATCAACATTGGTAAAACCCAGAGGGTGAGTCGATTTTGTCCTAATAGAAATGAGGAGTCCTGAATTCCTCGCCTCCATATTAACATAACTCTTCAGATTTTACCACCACTTTTTATACAGAAAGCAAAAGTTCCTCAAATGCATCTTCAAAAGATACTCCATTGTTTGCAAACCGTATTTTCACTTTTACATTTCCTATACAGACAAGATAGGGATTTCCCACTTGTCTAAGATATTGAGCTATTCTTTTTTCTTTCGTCTGATTCCGGTCAATCCTTATTTTTCGGATGTCCTTCAATTCCTTCAGATCTACATCATCAAAATCCGTTTCCAGATAGTTTCTATATTCCTCTGCCGTCATGCCCTTCTCCTTCCATTCCCATCTGAATCCGTACTGCTTTCAGTACCCGATCCAGGCTCCACTTATTTACTCTTCCGCATTTCTCAATAATACATTTCGTAGAAATGCTCATAACCTGTTCAGCCAGTGCCAGGCTTCCTTTTCGGATTCCCGTCATATCATATTTGCTGATAAATACATGTGTTGGCAAATACCGCTTCTATATATTCTTGATGTCAGCGGAACTACCGTTATGACTGAACTGTATGTATTAGCTTTATTATTGCTCACTACGATCACCGGTCTTACACCACCCTGAACAGATGTTGTAGGAAACATACCGAGATCTGCCCATAAAATATCTCCTCTGCGGATTGTCATTTGTCCTCTCTCCAATCTATTATTTTTTATTTGTAAAGCATCCATAGCGCTATATTGGCTCCACAGGAATACGGCAGAGTTTCTTTCCCATAAGGAAAGCTCTGCCGCATAACCTCTATAGCCAATTTGATTATTAAACAGTGCTCGCTCGATTCTATTTATCCTCGATACCCCGAATCGTTACTCCCGCATATGCAGGAAGGGAATAATAACCTGCCCGGATGCATACCTCGGACCACAACCCGAAAACTCTCGTTTCCAGGCTCCAGCAGTTCATAGGTTTACCAGTTACAGACTTCTCAGGATCTGCAAGTGTATCGCATCTCATACATATCATCGCATCACCAGCCTGCCAGCTGGCTTCGGTCAGTGCTTTTCGCAGCATTACAGACTGAACTAAAAATCTTGGTTTTGTCTTATAATCCTATAGCGGCATCTTCCTCGTGCTCTCTGCATGAAATGTCACGTCAGTTATTATTGGATATTCAGTTATCATGGTTCATTTTAGGAAGTCCTTTAACTTCCTCTAATTACTAAAGTCAAATGACTTTGGCAGATGCAAAGATTTTGAAAAATTTTTTAAAAAAAAATTTATTCATATACATTTCACGCATCTTATTAAGAGTGGATTTCAGCTTGTATGACAGCATCTGTCTGGAAATCCCCATAATCTCCGCCATCTGTGTCTGTGTCTTGTTTTCAAAGAAAATACCATAAATAATCATGCGTTCCTCTGAGTTCAGTTGATTGATCACTTTGTGAATATCCTGCTGTTCCATTTTTGTCAGTACACAGTGCTCCACATCACAGTTCAAATCTGGAAACTCCTCAATCATGAAGCCTTCTCCATCAATGGACTGACCGCTATAAGGTACTTCTCTCAGCATCTTATCCACAACCTCACCCAGTTCATTCTTAATCTCAACTTTTTTTGCCTTGCTGCTTCTGTAAAAATTATTCATCGCATACGCAACTTCTTTTGTAATCTCGATCATTTCTCCATCAATATTTGCGTAATACTTTCCTTCATAAAAATATGGGTGTTCAATATACATATCCGTTCCTCCTGAATTTGAAATCTTGTTGCTCGTTTCAAATCCAGGCGGACCTCTGTTTAGGATCATGCCTATTCCGCCTTTATCCTGCCGGGATACGCCCGCAGTTATTGGCTGAGAAATTCAGGCACGAAAAAAAGCCCCAGTAGTTTTTTCTTAACTACTGAGGCTTTCGTCTCTTTATTGTATTCAGTTATCTATGCCTTCTTTCATCAGCATAATCATTGTATCAGGATAAAGTTCACAAAGTATCCGCAATACGTTCCTATAAGTTCATCTCATTATTAGAATCGTACATATTTCAGTGTAAAAAGTTCACCGTGTTATTCTTCTACTTCTTTTCCATCTATATATAGTTGAAATTTATCAGGATTATTGACAACATCATAGTTCTTTCCATATTCTAAAGGTCTATATTCGGCTGTCATTACCGATTTCCCGTCTTCAATATCCTCTTTCCATAAATAGATGTTCATATCAAGGCTCGTCGCATATCCCTGTCTGTGGAGAATTTTGTCGAATAAAATGAATCATCCTTGTACATCTGCAAAGTTCTCTTGCAAAGCTTCTCTATCCTCGATATGTCCCCGGTTAGCAACCACTGTAATATTTTCATCTCGATTTACGGAAAATGTTCCAACTACATCCGGTTCGCCTTCCTTATGACCAGATTCAGATTTCCCATAAATACTTCCTGCAGCAATTATCAAGATCACTGCTCCTGAAATCAATGCAATTATCTTTTTCTTCATATTTTTATTTTCCTTTTAGTTTTTTTTACTGCGTAATTGATTACTTCTTCCGGTGTAGGTCTTTCTCCTTTAAGTGTCATTTTCTTCCATTCTTCCTGCACAGCCGGATCAGGATTATCAAATCCTGTATCTATGGCTATCTGCATTTCTCTGCGTACTTCTTCTGGTGTCGTATTGTACTTTTCTGCAATCTTCTCATAAATATTTTTTTCTCTCATTTACCCGCCCTCCAGTTTCAAAGAATTATTTATAGTTCTTTAGAACTACTATATCATGATTATCACTATGAAAAAAGATTTTTTCACAAACGAATCCATAAAAAAGAATAAAAAAAAGAAGAGCTTAATGCCCTTCGATTTCAATGCCATTAGCCTACCAAAGCTCTGACCGCATTTAAAATTCTTTTCTGCTCGTCCTTTGGCAATTTTTCTATCATATCAGATAATTCATTAGTAACACCTGTGACAGAATGTGTCACAACATCTATCAGTAGCGCATCAGCCGATACATCAAGTGCATTGGCAATTGCTACAAAGGTATCCAACTTTGTAACTTTCAGTCCTCTTTCTATCACACTGACATGTGTTGTACTTAAATTTACCAGCGCCGCCAGTTCTTCCTGTGTAAGATTTTTTGCTTCTCTTGCTGCTTTAATTCGCTGACCAACCGCTTTTAAATCCATCATAGCACCTCCTTCAGAACGATAATTCGGTCTAAAATTAGTATACTGATGGATAATTGAAAGATACAGAATCCGCAAATCAAGTTGTAGTTCTATAGAACTAATTTTCATTTTTTATACATACACAAAAAGCCACCAGAAGAATTAGTATCCTCTGGTAGCTCCATTAAAATTTATCATTTGTTAATGTGCAACACTCATGCTCTCATCAATCCATTTCTGCACCATTTGAACACTCACATTAAGATAGTGGGCTATTTTATCAACTTTCATTCCATCCGCAGCCATGGATAATGCTGAGGCTTTTGCCTTTTCAGCTCACCACTTTCAATACCTTCACTATAAATCTGTTCCATCTCACGGCACATGAATTCCACCCCTTTCTGTGTTTCCTTCAATTCGTATACTCTGTCAGCAAGTATCTTACTGTGCATATCTTCTGCATTCTTACAGTGAAGATCATGCATCAGTCTGCCTAATTCTGTATCCTCTTGTTTCTTAGAATTTACATAGATAATATGAGCTTCATCCTTAAAATTCTCACTGACTTCTTCGATTTTCCTGTCTATATGATAAATCGGAAGTCCGTATCCAAGTGCATCGTCTCTGGTGATAAAAATCACGTAGCTTTCCGGAAGGTCATCAAAATCCTGTCCTGGATTTAATGTGTTCATATCCATCAGACCACTATGATACCTTGCTCTTTTGGGAGATGCCCTTCGTTGTCCTGTTGATTTCTACATCCATCTGCTTGCCTTCGGAATCTCTGGCAACACAGTCCAGAATAGCTGAACGCCCTGCAAATTCTTATAGTCTTTCTGCAGAACTTGATCAATCACTTTCAGATCCTTTTTATTCATAATTACCTGCAGAACATATTCTGTACATTCCCGTTTCTTGAATACATTCCGCATACATCGCTCATGATGGTAAGGTCTTTTAAGATACCCTTGTATCTTTCGTAACGTGTTTCCAATTCTTCTGTTTTCACGATTTCTTTTTCGCCACGTCCATTCTCGCCTCCATTCTTTGCTATGTCAGGATAGGTTCCTAAATGTCTCCTATCCCATCATTTCATCTTAACATCAAAATCAGCTTTTCACAAGCCAATTTTATCCTACACCACTTGAAAACAATAATTTCCAATCAGCTTCGTCCAACTATTATATTTATTCTTTTCACACACCTTTCGGCAAATTTCATTTTCCATCAATACACAGAACATCTTATCATAATCAAATGCCCAAACAGCACCATTCACATGGTTTTCCACTGCTTTCTGATCTATGCTTTTCAAGCGTGTGACCATTTTCTCAATTTCTCCATTTCCCAAGTTACCGATATTTTTGCAGATAAACCGAAAGAAATTCAACGTTGCATATTCGTCATGCCAACGGAACTCTTCTGGATTGTTTTTAATTTTACTGGCTCGTTGCTGTTCTTTGATTATCTGATCAGCTACACCTTTCATCGAATCTTCGTATCTCATATTATTCACCTACTCAACGCCCAGTGACGGTTTAAATCTTTTATCCTTTGCCTGCGGTACTACGATCTCATAAAAATAAAATCCTAAATACCCAAGTGCCTGCTTCTTCATTTTAAAAGAAGACCTGCCTATTCCAACTCCTGCTGTACTTACACATCTGTCTTATTTTAATGACTGCAAAAACAGGAATGAAGGATTTCACTGAGCATCACGCCATTCGGTGCATAGAACTTCACCAAAGTCATTCCCCGATAGATCATGTCCGACAATCCATAAATAATCATCAGATTATTCATCTCCCGGTGCATCTTTGGCACATTCAGCTGGTTGTTATAAATGCTCAGATAACTTAATGCATATGCCATATCTTCGTTGATTTTCTCCTGGCATTCCATATCCAGTTCTTCTAACACAATCTGATTTTCCAAAATCAATTTCTGATAGCTTGTCATCAATTCTTTAATATCAGTATAATGTCTTTCGATTGTAACTTCCAGATAATCCTGTGCATGACTTGCCATCTGGAAGGTAATTTCTTTCATTGATTTAATTGCATAATCTCTGTCTGTCATCAGTTTCAAAATCTCCTTATCATCATCACACTAACTGGCGGTCTTTCAGACCAGTTCGCTTTCCCCATGATTTTGATGGGAAGCAATTACTTACTATAACTTGCAGAAGCGGATATCCAAAAGGCATTGTGGGAGCTGCCTTTGCTGACCGGAATCCCTCTTCTTATATAAAACCTGCAGGAATATAAAGGGAAAGTGACTATCCCTGCCGGTTAATAATCCAAATAATATCGTCTATACCAATCTCTCCTTATGCTGTTTTTCTCTCCATAAACCATTTATCCACTTCGTAAAACAAGTGGCTTTCCTGCCCCTGTATCATACAGGTGTACATCATTCCTACACCGCCTGCCTTTCTGCTGGCGCATCGCTCGATTTTCAAAATTCTGTCAATGCTATACTTTCTTCCATCCTCCCATGTAAAAAATATGGGAACCAGCTGTCCGTCTTTACGAAACTCTGCTACTACATCTACATATACTTTGTTCATGCCGACACCTCTCTATAAAATCTCAATTGCTCTTGGCGATGCCGGGATTCTGCGGATATATCCATTTAACTCCAACTGTTTGATTCTGGAAAATGCTGATGATGTTGATTTCACCCCGATCAATTTTCCAAATTCCCGTATTGTCGGTGGATATCCATGTTCATTGGTATATCGTAAAATACACTGATAACTTTCTTCCTGTTTTCTGGTTAATGCTTTTTTCAAATCTATCCCTCCAATTACCCATGAAAATAACTGTGTGGATGGACCGTGTGCGTACCAGCGTCTAAGTGGGATAAGACTTTATCCTGATACATTGCCGCTCGCTGTATACTGAAATATCCAAACCGTCGTCTGATTTCATCTACAGTACGATCCAGCTTCTCTAACTTTTCCTTTTTCTCCTGATTTCCAAATAAATCCAACTGCACGGGAATATCATCTAACACAAGATCCGCAGCTCGGATTCCCAGGCTTCTAATAGAATGTTCCCATTTGTAATTATCTTTAAATAGCCGAAATGCTGCAGTTACAATCTCGTTTGTAATATTCGTTGGCTGTCGTAAATGTATCTGTCTGGAAAAACTATACAATCCATTATCTCGAACTGTAATTTCTACTGTTTTGCATTTAAATCCATGTTTCCGCAATCGTGCAGCTACACTTTCTGCCAATGCTATTTGAATGATCCATACATCCAGATCATTTTCCAGATCTCTCGGTGTTGTAGTGCTATTACCTATCGACTTTACTGGTGCTTCATATCCTTCCTTGCAAACCGGATCTTCATCCCAGCCATTTGCAAAAGCCCATAATACATTTCCTATTTTTCCAAAATGACTCTCTAACAACTTTTCGTCTGATTCCGCAAGTTGCCCGATTGACCGGATTCCAAGTTTTTGCAATTTCTTATTTGTCTTTCTTCCGACATAAAGCAAATCTGACGCTGGAAGCTGCCATATCCTGTCTTTATAATTTTCTCGATTAAACTCTGTGATTGCATCCGGCTTTTTATAATCTGAACCAAGTTTCGCATAAATCTTATTCCAGGAAATCCCAATACTTACCGTTACACCCAGTTCGTATTTAATCCGATGGCTGATCTTGCAATCGTCATCCCGCTTCCTTTCAGATTTCTGCTGTCCGATACATCCAGCCAGGCTTCATCAATTCCATATGGCTCAATTTTGTCTGTATACTCTGAATAGATTTCTCTTGCCATCTGTGAAAATCGCAAATATAAATCCATCCGTGGCGGTACAAAAATAATTTCCGGGCAAACCTGTTTTGCCTGCCATAATGCCATTCCGGTCTTTACACCTTTTCGCTTTGCAATATAATTTGCTGTCAATACCCATGTCTGGCTTCCGGATCGCCACCGACTGCCAGCGGCATTCCGGCAAATTCCGGATGATGTAACATTTCTACACTGGCATAAAAACAGTTCATATCACTATGCAGGATCACACGCTCACTCAAACTTTTCACCTCCCAGCTGTTTCCTTCAACATGATGTCTTATCAATTTCTGTATGTTTAGTATATATCGACATTCCGGAGATAGTCAAGTAACATCTTGGTTGCGTTTTCTCCATTTTGGAGATTATTATTGATTTTATTTCTAACATACGGTATAATGCATATAGAAAATTCAAATAGAAATGAGGCGAACAAATGCGTGATTTCGGGGAAATATTAGCAGAAAACAGAAAAAAGAAAGGATACTCTCAATCAGATCTGGTAGACCTGCTTTCTCAGGAAGGTATTCAGGTCACTACAAAAGCAATCTCCAAATGGGAGACCAATGCACGAGAACCAGCTTTACATGTTTTCCTGACACTTTGCCAGTTACTTGATATCGAAGATATATATGAATCTTTCTTTGGAGAAAATCCATATAACATTATGAGTGGATTGAATGAAGAAGGCAGAAATAAATTGATTGAATTTGCTGATATTTTGAAAGCTTCTAAAAAGTTTTCTCCACTGTCTGCAAAGATTATCCCATTCCATCATCCTGTAGAAATTACCTGGGAACCAGTTTCTGCTGGTACTGGAAATTACCTGGAAGATTCTGTAAAAGAAACTTATGACGTAGGACACCTTGCTCCTGAGCAGACTGACTTTGGTGTACGGATCTCCGGTGACAGTATGGAACCACTTTATCATACAGGCGATGTCGCATGGATTCAGAAAAAAGATTCTCTTGCTAATGGTGAAATTGGAATCTTCTATCTCAACGGTAATACTTACATCAAGGAATTACACGATGAGCCAGATGGTGTTTATCTGATTTCTTTAAATCAAAAATATCGTCCTATCCAAGTTTTGGAATCTGACTCTTTTAAGATTTTTGGAAAAGTAATCGGAAAATGCAAAGGTGCAGAAATTCCGGGATTCCATTAGATTTCAACAGCAGGTTCATGATCCTGCTGATAACAATAAGCAAAGGAAGTGATTGAATGGCAATCAATAATACACTAAAAGATATTCGTGAAGAACGAAATCTCATTCAAGCAGATTTGGCTGAAGCCATAGGTTCCTGCAGCCAGACTATAGGCCGCATCGAACGTGGAGAACGTAATCCCTCTCTTGAGATTGCAATCCGGCTGGCACATTACCTGAAAGTGCCTGTAGAAGATATTTTCAAGTTGAAGATTGAAGCACAACAGCCAGAAAACCGAGGAGTAAAATCCCCGGTTTTCCTTTGCTCAAAATTAGTGTAATCCTTTTACAAAGTCCACTGCGTTTTTCATATCTTCTTCATTAGGATGGTCTTTAGCAATACCTCCAACCAGTTTAAATGGTCCGAATGTGTCATACCCTTTACAACCAAATTTTCCAACCACACTGGCATGTTTTTTATCCAAAATCTGCTCTATGGATTTATAATTCGCACTTCCACCATAAGTACAGATCAGAAATACCCTTTTGTCGTCCGGTAGATTCTTTTCTGCAAATCTCAATATCGACTGATGAAATTTTGAAAAATAGATTCCTGATGCAAACCCAATCATATCATAACTGCTCAGAACTGCATCTGGCTGTTTTACAGCATCAATTAAATCAACCTGGCACTCTTCTGTTACGCCCATTACTAATTTTTCTGTATTTCTATGATGTACAGATGCATATACGATTGCTTTTCTCATTTGTTTTCCTTTCTGTCTGCTCCATCAATCAGGTCATAACTCATATCCAAAAAATCCAGTATCTTTGCTTCACTGACCGAACCATCCAGTAAAATCGTGATCCAGTGTTGCTTGTTCATATTGTATCCAGGTAAAAATCCATAAGTCTGAATAATCATATTCGTCATGTCCGGATCACACTTTACGTTCATAATATCAACCGGATCTTTTCCTTCTAATCTCAGTTTCGATTTTTCAACCGTCATGATCACTGCATACCATTTCCCATTTTTATGTCGAAGTACTGCACTGTCCGGTAGTTTACTCCATAAATATTCCGGCATTGTGCCATACTGTTTCTGCACATATTCAAAAATTTCTTCTTTCTTCACAATCTATTCAACTCCTGATTCTTCTGATATCCTGCCCATAATCATACCACATTTTCGTATCCCGTACTACCTGCCAAATTCTTTTGCATTTTCCCGGTTCTCCTGACTTTAACTAATAGAGGGGTAAAACAGCAAGGACAGGAAGTGAGGATACACTTCGGAAAATCCCAATTTAGGGTACCCTGCCCTAAATTGAAAACGCTGAAAGCAGCGATACTACTGCCCTCTCAGAAAGGAGAAATTACCAATGGCTGAAAGAAAACGAAACAAAGAAATTCATTTTTATGTCACAGATGAAGAGCGGAAGCTGATCCGCAGGAAGATGATAGAATCAAAGACCAAAAACATGGGAGCTTATCTGCGGAAAATGGCAATCGACGGTTACATCGTCAACACCGATACCACTCCACTGAAGAAACAGTATGAGGAAATGCACAAGATTGGCGTAAATATCAACCAGATTGCGAAGAAAGTGAATACCACCGGAGATCTGTATCCGGAAGAAATGCAAGAACTGAAAGAGATGGTAAAAGAGATATGGCATATATTAAGATCTTCCCAATCAAAGTAACGGACAAAAAAGCTCTGGACTACATTACCAATCCTGATAAGACTGATGAAAAACTATTGATTTCTAGTTTTGGCTGTTCTCCTGAAACAGCTGATCTGGAATTTGCCATGACGAGAGAACAGACAAAAAAGAACGGAATGGATAAAGGTGATAATCTGGCATTTCATCTGATTCAGTCCTTTAAGCCTGGTGAAACAGATGCAGAAATCGCCCATCGCTTAGGACAACAATTTGCAAACGAAGTACTGAAAGGAAAATATGAATATGTGATCAGCACCCATGTTGATAAAAATCATATCCATAACCACATCATCTTTAATGCAGCAAGTTTTGTTGATCATCACAAGTATGTTTCCAATAAGCGGAGCTACCATAAAATCTGCCGGATCAGTAATCGCATCTGCCAGGAAAATGGACTTTCCACTAGTATGCCAACCGGAGAAAAAGGAAAAAGCTATAAAGAGAACATGGAATATCATCGTGGCACCAGTTGGAAAACCAAGCTACGTGTTGCAGTTGATAAGGCAATCTGGACTTCCATTAATTATGAGGAATTTCTACAAAAAATGCAGTTAGCCGGATATGAAGTCCGCCAAGGAAAACATCTGTCCTTCCGTGCACCGGAGCAGAAGAATTTCACTTATATGAAATCTCTCGGAAGCTATTATTCAGAAGAAAATGTCCGCATCCGCTTGGCTAAAAATCGTAACAAAGTGAAAACTCCAAAGCATCTGTCCAGAGAAGCTCGCCTGTATATCAATATCTCCACGTATGTTACAACCGGCAATCGAGAAGGATTTGAACATTGGGCAAAAATAAATAATCTAAAAGAGGCAGCCCGCACCTTCAACTATCTTTCCGAAAATAACCTGTTGAATTATGAAGATTTCAGGCAGCATGTATCTGACATTGAAGCTTCTGTGAAAGTTGCCGACCAAAGAATAGCACAAATCAACAGTGATCTGAGCACACAGAAAATCATTCAAAAACACTGTGATTCTTATCGGCTCTGCCGAAAAGTGATTGAAGATTGCAAATCTGCTAAAAATCCGAAAGCATACCGGACCAAACATCAAGCAGAATACCAACTGCACGATTCACTAAAAAAAGAGCTTCAGGATCTCGGTGTTACCAAAATACCAAGCTTTAATAAAATTCAGAAGCGTATAGAAAATCTTGAATCTGAACAGACTACTACTGTTCGGGAAAAACAAGAATTACAGAAAAAGCTGAAAACTCTGGAAATCATTCAGCAGAATTTCACAGCACTGCTCAATGCTCCGGAGATACAAATTCCTGTATCAGAGAAAGAGCCAACTCTTTAAAAAGAAGAGGTACCTATGTAACGGTGCCTCTTCCCTTTCCATCTAATCTGTTTTATTGTGGTAAAAACATCTAAAAATACCAAACACGTCTATAAAATTAATTTCGCCACCGCAGTAAACATATGCAGGGCATATCTCAAACACGGCGGTGATGAAACAGAGACCATGCTTCTCATACAAAAGTATCTGACACCTGTCAGGTACAATCAATCCCTATCCACCTCAGTCCAAAGAGAAATAGGGATTTCATGTATCGGGTTGCATAAATCTCGTTACCATTATACTGCGTTATGAGGCAGATATGCAATCTGTCTTTTTGTCATACACAAAAAATACAGCATTTCTTAACTGAACAGTATTTTCAATGCATGAACGCATATGATATGCTGTTTTCATCATAAAAAACCTTATCTAAATGACATTGATTATCTAATTAACTACATTATTTTCTGTCTAAAATATCCATAAATTCGTCACCTGTAATTGTTTCCTTCTCATACAGGTACATAGCCAATTCGTCCAGTTTTTCCCTGTTTTCGGAAAGTTTTTCTTGCTTTTCGCTCTGCTTTTACGAGCTGCGACTTTTTCATCAATTTCCTTCTGGGTATCTGTGGAACAGGAAAGAGACGTATCGCCGCCAAGATACTGGTTGGTCACGGTTTCCATTGCCACCATGTCGAATTCATCTGTCATGCCGTAGCGGGTGATCATCGCTCTTGCAATTTTTGTTGCCTGTTCGATATCATTGGAGGCTCGTGATCGTCACCAAATACGATCTCCTCTGCCGCACGTCCGCCGGTGTAAATGTAACAATCTTATTCTCAAGTTCTTTTTTCGTCATCAGATATTTATCACCCTGCTCAACCTGCATAGTGTAGCCGAGTGCACCTGAGGTACGCGGGATGATCGTAATCTTCTGGACCGGTGCTGAATGACTCTGCAATGCAGCTACCAGAGCGTGTCCTATCTCATGATATGCAACAACCTTCTTCTCCTGATCTGAAAGAACCGCATTCTTCTTCTGATATCCTGCAATAACCACTTCTATACTTTCTTCGAGATCAGTTTCAACGGCAGGTTCCCTACGGACGGCACGTAATGCTGCTTCATTTATAATATTGGCAAGCTCCGCACCGGATGCACCGGATGCCATACGTGCAATCGTATGCAGGTCAACATCATCAGATGCTTTTATCTTCTTTGCATGAACCTTTAAAATTGCTTCACGACCTGCAAGATCCGGCAGTTCAACCGGCACACGCCTGTCAAAACGTCCCGGACGGTGCCGGATCTAACGACTCGGACGGTTCGTTGCAGCAGAATGATGACCCATTATTTCCTTCAAATCCATCCATCTCTGTAAGCTGTTTAAGGTCTGCTCCCTCTCCATTTCCATCATTTGTCCGTCACGCTTTTCCAATGGCAAATTTCATCAATAAACACGATACATGGTGCCTTTTCCTTTGCCTGTTTGAAAGATCTCGAACCTTGAAGCTCCCATACCGACAAACATCTCTACGAATTCTGATCCGGACATTGAGAAAAATGGTACATTTGATTCACCCGCAACTGCTTTTGCAAGCATTGTTTTACCAGTTCCCGGAGGTCCTACAAGAAGGACACCTTTTGGCATAGACGCACCTACATCGGTATACTTCTTCGGATTGTGAAGATAATCAACGATCTCTGAAAGGTTTTCTTTCGCCTCATCTTCTCCTGCAACGTCTGAAAAACGGATTCCCTCACTGGATTGCACATAAATCTTCGCATTGCTTTTCCCATTCAAAAGCCATCGAATTTTTTCCTCCGGCATGCTCCATCAGTTTCTTCGCCATATAATTTCCCAGTGCGATAAAAAGGATCAATGGCAAAACCCCGGTCAGCAGGAAGCTGATGATCGGTGACATCTGCTTATCGATATCTTTTGCGAATACTGCTCCACATTCATATAGCCTGTCCGTCAGGTTCGGATCGTTCATCAGACCTGTTTTATAAATATTTTTTTGATCTTTATCTGTAAAGATGATCTGATTGTCCTTAACTTCTACTTCACCGATATTCTTCTTCTCGATCATGCTCATAAAAGTTCCATAATCCGTTTCCTTTACCTGATGCTCCATAAGGATTGGTGCGACAACCAGATTAAATACAATCAGCACTATTAACACAATCCCATAATAATATGCCAGTGGTTTTTTCGGTGTTTTAACTTCTTTCATGGTCTTTCCTCCTGTTGTTCTGCGATATGCTTTCTCCGTGCATTTTCGTATTATTTATTCTGCCATCTGACTTCGCCCTTGGACAGAAGCGGATAACAGATCAGCTGATCTGAATCCAGATTTTCCGCATGCATGTCAACCGCTGTGATCTGATGATTATCATAAGTCGTATAATAATAAATACCTTTTGCTGTATTACAACAGGACGTGTATATCGTGATCTCATATTTGCCTTCTGTCACCTCACAACATCCACGCTGCTGATCTACAGATCCTAAGATATGGAAGAGCACACTCACCCTCTTCTTCACCGGAGATCGAATTTAATTTTGTAAAGGCAACTTTCACAAATCTTGACTGGCTGGAAAGATCTCCAGGTATTCCCATTCCACCCATTCCTCTGCTATATGCATCAAGCTGTAATACTCCTGCAAAAGTACTCTCCGGCTGTTTTCTGGATACTCCGGCATAATTATTCAGTGCAAACATCTGACCCAGGAATGGTGGATTATTGGTAAGCACTCCTACCGGATTATCATATACATGCAGCCCATCCTTCATAGACTCAACAACGATACAGGCGTCTTTGTCTGCAATGATCCAGTGAAGCTGTGCTGTCGGCAGCTGTTCACTGAATGCTGTGCCTGTCAGTCTCATTGCTGCCAGCTTCTCTCTCGCCTCTGCTACAGTAGCACACTGTGTAAGGATCCATGGGATGAACTCGAACTGTGCCACCTGGCTGACTTCTGTTTCATCTTCCGGCAAAGCCTCTTCATATGCCGCATTGCCGACAAAATTAAGACCTGCCATTCCAAGGCCTTTTTCATTAACAGCATCATAATAAAGCGGATAACCTCCTGCAACAAATGCCATTCCGATCAAAGCATAATGGCTTTTTATCTTCCCGGCAAACCGGAAATCAAATTCGTAATTTCTTGGCGTTATCGTGATCTGTTCCCCATAGGAAAATTCATAATCAAGCGTTCTGCCCATATAAAAATCTTTTGTTTTGTAAGTTGCTGCTGTACACATATCGAACACCTCTTCTTTCTGCTATAATAATCCTGCAAACAATCGCATAAACAACTGTTCGAGCCGTAAATATGCACTCCGTCCTGTGCGGTACTTTTCGGTCACTTCCCTGCATTCATTCATGGTTGCTCCCAGATCATCTCTTATATCCAAAACTGTCTGACTATCCGCCATAAAACAACCATTTTCAAAGTGGTGATAAAGCAATGCCATTCAGTTAAGCATCATTTTAGTGGTTTTCTGTCATAGAAAGCCACTGTTTTTATACCTAAAAACTTTAAAAATATTACAAAAAACAGTTGACAAGTAAGCCAATATATGTTGCGCAAGCCTTGATTATAAACATATTTCAAGGAGGCTCATTATGGCTGATTTTTTCTTATCTAATTTAAAATCCACACTCGACAACTGCATCACAGAACTCGATGAAATTCACTCCATGTTCTGCCGTAATCCGGAAAGTGATTTTACCAGGAACCGCAAACTTTCTTTCCGCGAGTATATTCAGTTTATGCTCCAGATGCAGAGTAAATCCGTTTCAAATGCAGTAAACATATGCAGGGCATATCTCAAACACGATGGTAACGAAACAAAGTCCATGCTTCTCATACAAAAGTATCTGACACCTGTCAAGTACAATCGAAAATATCCTATCCACCTCCGTCCAAAGAGAAATAGGGATTTCATGTATCGGGTTGCATAAATCTCGTTACCATTATACTGCATTATAAGGCAGATAAGCAATCTGTCTTTTTGTCATAAAAAACCTTATCTAAATGACATTGAATGATTTATTTTCTATCTAAAATTTTATTAAAGCGACTAAAGACTCCATAGTTTGTGTGTTTGACTTACTGTTTATATCTATCTTCTCCTAAATATTTTTCTAGTCATTGCAATATAAAATTGCTTATACAGTCTCTCCCTTAAGCGTCCTGGTATTCTGGATAATATACAGAGCGACCGATATGACCATCATTATAGCGCACAAACCAATCAACAGATCTGATACCATCGGTGTAATTTGGAACCATATAATATCCCTATTTGGTATGTAACTTGCTTTTACTAATCCATGGCGTACCAGATCGGCAATCCACTCTGCATCTTTTACATCCGTCTTACGTCCGGGAACTCCTTTGATATGCTGCGCATTCACAACCATGATCGGTATCTGTTCTTCTTCAAATATATTATATACAGGTTTCCAATAAGAGCCCGTACTTTCCATGGCAGCCATCTCACAATCTGTTTCTTTCAGCCACGAAACTAATTGGAGATCTTGCAGGCCTCCTGGATTCTATCGACCAGCTTTTTGGAAAATATAATGCTTTTTTATAATCTAATAGCTTTTGAAAATCTAATGCTGCTATTTTAAATCCGAAGAATAACCGGGTACGTTTTTTGCCATGCACAGGTATCTTGTCCACATGATATCTTCGACGAAGAAGAGAGGGAATTGCTTCTACTCCATTTCTAAATTTTGCATATTCAGAAAATTCTTCCGTCTGCATGTACTGTAATTGTTTTGCACGACCAACGGATTTCCAAGATACTTCCTTTCGGACTCGTGTTTTTAGAAAACGCGACTGACACCGTTCTTTGTAAGGACATCCTTCGCAGTCACTTATCCGAAAATACGCAACGGAACGCTCATTGCCTGGATCATAGATACAGTCTTCAGGTACACGATTATTCTTACATTTGATGAGATATTTTCCATCATCAGTAAAAACAAAATCAGCATATATTTCATCTGGTTTGCGTCCTGTGAAATTGGTTGTAACAAGTTTTAGATTATGTTCAGATGCTAAACGTGAGTTCTCTTCTCCGCTGTATGCCCCATCGGCAACAATAAAAGAACCATCAGAAAAATCTTTTTTCTCATTAAGATAATCTTTCATAAACTGATTATCTGCGTAAGTATTTTGCTGGTAATCGTAGACAATGACCAGACTGCTTTTTTCTCCGACAGCTTCAACTACGTTTCCAACGTATCCAAGATGTCTGCCACCTGCTTTATAGCGGAAAGTGGCTTCTGGATCAGAAGGATTAAGCAATACTTCTGAAGGATTTTCAACTTCCTCTTTTTTGTCGAAGCCGCCTTGAGCCACCATCATCAATGATTGTGCGTTCCTTTAATAGGCGAATAAGAAGCTGATATTCACTTGTATCATCAAAATCACCGGTTGAATCACAAATCTTTATCAAGATATCTGCATCTTTCATCACAACAACGTTTCTCTCAGTTGCATCCATATCCCGCTTGTGATAAATGCATTTATTATAATCATCTTTTTTAATATAATGATATTGTTCATCCGGAATTTTTGTTCCACGCTCATCCATTATTTTGCAAAGATTAGCAACACAAGTATAAAACAATTCAAGCAATGAGAGGTTTCTGATATTTGCAGCAACCATTAAACTGTCCATACGTTGTTTATCCAGAGTGATATCCATAAAATCAGATATTTCTTTTGCCATTTTTACAACACATTCATGAATACGATCAACATCATGCTCTGTTTCCTCTTGCTCTAAACCTGCTGAGGGTTCTGTCACTAATTGGCTGCTCTTCAAAACTGGTTGTATGCAGTGCATACTGATAGCGGATATCAAATGCCATAGCTTCAACGATCTCATCGTCAGTAACATTAAGAGCTTCTTTAAGAATCAGTGCCCCAACAATCACATTGACCGGAGTATTAGGTCTGGATGCTTTTTTACTGTAAAGAACAGAAAAAATATTTTCATCAATAGCAGGAAAAACTTTGTCTGCAAAAGTATTTGCCCATGATTTTTCTAACATTCGTTTTTCGCGTTCTGTAAGATTAAAAGTACTGTCTAAAACAGTAAGCTGTTGATTATCATTTTTAACAAAAGACATATAGATCACCTCATAAAATGCTACCTACATTTTACCAAAGAATCCAATGTTTTTACATATCGTGTTAAGTTTTCAAGGTACAAATTTATATCAAAGGCTATAAACCTTTTGACACCCTAATCTTTTATTTTATCTTCTCCGGAGCAGTTTTTTACACTGGCTTACAGGTGCATCCGATTCCCAGTCCATCCGGACCGATATGACAGGACAAACCGAAGGAAAGTTTATCACACATGACTTCCATTCCCGGGAAACTTTCTTTAATCTGGTTTACCCATTCTTCTGTCACTTCATCGGTACTGCTGGACGCCGCCATCAGGTACACTTTACCCGCAGCATATTCTTCTCGGAAATTCGTTTCCAGCTCATGCTTCATTGCATCGATCATAACTTTACGTGATTTCTTCATACCACGGCATTTCTGGTAGATATCAAGCTTTCCTGTGCTGAAATGCATAACAGGTTTGATATTCAGGACATCTGCTGCCAAAGCTGTCACAGAGCTGACTCTTCCTCCTTTTTTGAGATATTTCAGTGTGCTGAGCCCGATATAAATTGTCATTTTTTCTCTGGTTTCTTCAAGAATTTTCTTGATTTCGACTACACTGTATCCTTCTTCTGCCATTTCTACTGCATCAAGAACAGAACGATGCATCGGGGTTGCCACACGACCGTTATCTACGACAAACACCTTACCGGCAAATTCATCTTCATTTGCCATGGCTTCTGCTGTCATACAGGACCCACTTAAAGCACTACTAAGAGGAATATAAACAATCTCCTCATATTCTTTCAGCATCTCTTTCCACATATCCATAACTTCTGTTGGTGACGGCTGAGATGTAGATACATCTACGCCCTTTCGAAGCATATCATAAAATTCATCTCTGGAAAGATCTACTCCTTCACGATACACTTTCTCTCCGATATAAAAGGGCATCGGTAGTACCTTAATTCCGAGTCTCTGCGCTTCTTCGCTCAAAATTCCACTGTGGCTGTCTGTCATGATTCCTATTTTCTTCATAATATCTTCTTCCTTTGTAATCTATTTTTATAACGTCTTAATAATCGGCATTACACTTCATTTATATTTGAATCATATCATTATTTTCATTCGGCACGATAAAGGATGACGCAATTTCCTCCTCCGCATACTCTTCCACATCCGTTCTCGTTACTCGTTTTATATGTTGTTTTTTTAGGCGCAGATATACGAACTCCCGGAATATAGTATAAAATACCGATACAAGTGGAATGAAAATAAGCATACCTATAATTCCCATAAGATTTCCGCCGATTGTAACTGCCGCCAGTACCCAAATTGATGGAAGTCCTACTGATCCGCCAACCACATGAGGATAGATCAGATTACCTTCTATCTGCTGCAAAAGCAGAAAACTATAATAAATAAAACTGCCTGTTTTGATTTACCATAAAGATCAGAAAACTTCCCACGGCACAGCCAATAAAGGCTCCAAAGATAGGAACCAATGCGGTAAACGCGATCAAAATTCCAATTAAAAGTGCATATGGCATTTTTAAAATACTTAGCGTGATAACAAACATCATTCCGAGAATTACTGCTTCCAGACACTGCCCTGCAAGAAAATTTGCAAATGTCCGATATGTCAGCGAACATATGTTAAGAATTGCATCTGCTTTTTGTTTTGGAATAAAAGCGAAAATCACTTTTCTTACCTGTAAATGTAATTTTTCCTTCTGAAAAAGAATATAGCATGCAAAGGAAAACGAAATAAAAAAGGTCGCTAATCCACTGGCAATGGAACCTACTGCTGACATCGTCGTATTCATCATATTTCCGGCTCCGTTTCCAAGAAGACTTATTCCCCATTTAATTGCCTGATCAGGCTGAAACTGCAGCTGATCTACCAATTTCATAATATCCTGATTATCATGTGAAAATTCCCGAATCCAGTTTTGCATCTGTGGAATAAAATCTGAAATACTCGTCATCAGATTTCCCATGGTCTGTGTAAGCTGTGGAATCACACCAAACATTACCAATACCATTACACCTGCTGCCAATATAATTGTAAGAAGCAGGCTTATCGGTCTCGCAGCTTTTTTTCCTATTTTATTATTTTCTTTTATCTTTCCGAGCATTTTCTTTTCTAGGAAACTCATTGGTACATTAATCACAAAGGCAATTGCACCACCAAGCGCAAAAGGAAACACAATTTTCCATATTGACTTCAGCACTTCAATCACCACATCGAATTTCCACAAAGCAACTACAAAAAATGCCGTAAACACAATCAGTTCTCGAATTTTTTTCATAGAACATCTACTTAAATCCACTATCTTTCCCTCTTTTTCTTAGTTTCATACGTATACACTTAAGTAATTGAATAATCAGAAGGCTTGCAAAAGCATATAAATATACACATCCAAGCTGCATCAGATTCAAAGTTTCCACTTTAAATAAGTTATGGAAACCAGGAACCGTCAGTACTGTTGTAATGAGTACTGCACCTAACACAAATGCTCCCTGAAGCCACTTGTTATGAAAGAGACCTTTTGTAAAAATGACCGGATGATCTGATTTGCAATTATATCCATGAAACAAACGTGCCAGACAAAGAGTTCCAAAAGCATACGTGCTTCCAAGCAATGTACCATTCTGGTTGTATCCTGTCAAAAAACTGATCATTGTCATTGCTCCAATTACCAAACCTTCCAGACCGATTTTGCTAAGAAAATCTTTTGTCAATATCGACTCATCTGCCAATCTCGGTTTTTCACTCATCACTTCACTTCTATCCGGCTCTAAGCCTAACGCAATTGCCGGAAGACTATCCGTCAAAAGATTAATAAAGAGTAAATGTACTGGTGCAAATGGCACCGGAAGTCCTGCAACCGATGAACAAAGAACGGTTAAAATTGCTCCGAAATTTCCTGACAAAAGAAACTGTATCGCATACTTGATATTCTGATATAAGTTTCGTCCATTTTCCACTGCTTTTACGATTGTTGCAAAGTTATCATCTGTAAGTACCATCGCTGCTGCATCTTTCGCAACTTCCGTTCCGGTCATTCCCATTGCAACACCAATATCTGCCTGCTTTAATGCCGGTGCATCATTGACACCGTCTCCTGTCATTGCCACAATCATTCCTCTTTCCTGCCATGCCCGAACAATGCGGATTTTATGTTCCGGTGACACTCTTGCATACACAGAAATATTTGGGACAAATTCTTTGAGTTCCTCGTCACTCATATTTTCTATATCTGCCCCTTCACAGGCTTCCGATAAATCATGTAATATTCCAACTCTCTTTGCAATTGCTGCTGCTGTAATTTTATGATCTCCGGTGATCATAACCGGTCGAATTCCCGCTTTTATACATTCCGCTACCGCAGCTTTTGATTCTTCTCTCGGAGGATCCATCATCGCAATCAAACCAAGAAATACTAAGTGATCCTCATCTTGTGTCGTTAATGTGTGATTCTCAGGAATTTCACGATAGGTAAAAGCCAGTACTCTTAAACCTTCCATCGAAAATTCCTGATTTTGACGTTGTATTTTTTCTTTATCTTCCTCAGTAATTTTTCGAATTCCCTCTTTCGTCCAGATTTGCTCTGTACGTTCCAGGAGCTTGTCGACTGCACCTTTTACAATCATTTGATTTTTACCATCTATCAGGTGAAGTGTTGACATCATCTTTCGATCACTGTCAAATGGCAGTTCTCCATTTCTTGGATAAAGCTTTCTTACGCTTGCCGCCTCTATCCCATATCGACTTCCAAGATTAATCAATGCTGTTTCTGTTGGATCTCCAATTTCTACTCCATTTTCATTTGTCGAATCATTACATAGAATACTGTAATTTAAAAGACATTTTTGTGCCTGATCTGATATATCAATTGCCTCTGCTGAAATTCTTTTTCCATCTATATAATAATCTTCAACCGTCATTTTATTCTGTGTGAGCGTTCCTGTCTTATCCGAACAAATAATAGAAACACTTCCAAGTCCTTCTACCGCCTGTAGTTTACGAATGATTGCATGCTCTTTTGCCATCTTCTGTGTTCCGAAAGAAAGTACAATTGTCACGATAGAACTTAGCGCTTCAGGAATTGCTGCTACTGCAAGTGCTACTGCAAACATAAATGCACTGCTGATCTTTTCACCGCGGAACACATTTATTGCAAATAAGAGTCCGCAAAATACCAGAATCATAATAGAAAGCTTCTTTCCAAAGACTTCCAAACTCACCTGAAGTGGTGTCTGTTTTTCCGAAGTTGACTTCAAAAGTCCTGCAATCTTTCCGACTTCTGTCTGCATTCCTATATCCGTTACAACAGCTTTTCCACGCCCATACGTTACAAAACTACCGGAAAATAACATATTTGTCCGATCACCAAGTGGCGCTTCCGTCAATATTGTATCCATGTTTTTCTCAACTGCAAGACTTTCTCCTGTAAGAGCACTCTCATCAATCTTAAGACTTGCATTTTCAATCAGTCTTCCATCAGCCGGAATCATATCTCCTGCTTCAAGCAGTATCACATCTCCAACAACCAGTTCTCTTGCCGGAATTTGAACGACTGTACCATCACGCAATACTTTTGCCTCCGGGCCAGAAAGATTCTTTAAACTCTGCAGAGATTGTTCTGCTTTTACCGTCTGTATTGTTCCCAAGATTGCATTGATCGTAATAACCGTCACGATAACTGCCGCACTTTCCACATCTCCAAGCATACCAGATATGATTGCTGATGCAATTAGAATCAGTACAAGAAAATCCTTATACTGTTCAAAGAAAATCTGCAGGATACCTTTCTTCTTTCCTTCTGTAAGTTCATTCCACCCACACTTTTCTCTGGATCTTTTCACCTGTTCACTCGTAAGCCCAGATTTCTTGCCATTCACCCTTTCAAGAACCTCTTCTACCGTCTGCTGATAAATTTCCTTCATCACTTCCGCTTCCTCGTTCTCCTAAATATTTTTCTAGTCATTGCAATATAAAATTGCTTATACAGTCTCTCCCCTAAGTGTTCTGGTATTCTTGATAATGTACAAAACAACTGATACAACCATCATTATAGCGCACAAACCAATTAACAGATCTGATACCATCGGTGTAATGTGGAACCATATAATATGCACCGCTGCAGTTCCATATAATAAAAAGGTTACTATTTTTCCATGCCAGTCTGCACCATGCACTTTTCCTGTTTTTCGTATCACAAGGCATCCACTAACCGCCATATAAAGTTCCTTAACTGCCATTATAACGATCAACGGGAGCATATGTGGAAAGCGAGTAAACAAGCAAATCAACATTGCTGCCTGTGTCAGCTTATCGGCAACCGGATCGAGAATCTTTCCTAGATTGCTAATCATATGAAATCTTCTTGCAATATATCCATCAGCGAGATCCGTAAGACCGGATAGCAATAAGATTTCTCCTGCTAACAAAGGATTTTCCTTTACACAATAACTCCATATAATTACTGGAATCAGACAAAACCGAAAAAAAGAAAGCAAATTGGGTACTGTAATAATTCTATTCAAATTTTCTTCCTGATTCACTTCACTCTGCATGTACAGTCACATCACTTTCCTTTTTTTTAGACATAAACCAATAAAATATAACACAAAATGCTAAAGCAAACACAACACCAAAAACATTTTGAATCACTCTAAGACTAACCGCTCCTTGTAGTCCATAAGTCTCTGCAGCAATGGCTAAAGCACCAAATGTGTTAAATACTGCCTGCCAGCCATATTGTGCTGAAAATCCTACACCGATTCCTCCAAGAATTCCTATATATGCATAGATTGACGAAGGAAGCAGAAAATATAATACTGTAAAACATATAACACCTGCAATATTTCCGACAATCCTTTTACGGACTCTGTAGTGCATATCTTCCATAAACGGCAAAATCGCGGACATGGCCGCAATACCAGCCCACATTGCACGTGGCATATTACAAAGTTCTGCAATGCAAAGGACAATCGGTACGCATAAAATCTGACATATCTGCCATTTTGTTCTGGAAGAAGTGATATCAAATTCTTGTATCAGATCTTTCAGATTTCTTTTATAGGTTCTGTTTTATGATTTCGATAAAATACGAAGCAGGTAAGTGCTGCACCTAAAGCCATTCCGACTAATCGCATCTGATAGCTTTTTCCCGTAACATCATAACCATATAGCAGCAGATACCCAAGAACCAATGTAGATTGATTAAACATGAATGGATTATGGCATCCGAACAGAATCAACACAGCCAGTGCCGCAATATTTAACAGCATTCCCAATACCGGTGAAAACTGATTTGCTAAATGCGGACATACAGTCATAATTACAAAGAACAAAGCCAAAAGCATCGTAGATTGTCCGATGTGGATCCCCAGATCCGCATTTCTAAACACCATGAGACATAATAAGACTACTACACCTACAATGCTGTTCTCCTTTCCAAATAGGATGCTGAAAATACTAACAAAGAAAAAACAAAATGTCATTGTAACAGCTATCTTCACCAGATATACCCACATATGATATAACTTTTCTTTTAGTGTTTCACTCTTTTTCAACAGGTTTTTAGAACCTGCCTGATTTAACTGCAACTCCTGATAAAATGTCATGTAATTCCTCCTCTATCTGTTTTTCTTAAACTTATATGGCCTCATCTTTCTGTATTGGAAGCTCTACAACAAATCTGCATCCACCATATTCACGGTTTTCTGCTTTGATTGTTCCTCCGGCACTATCTACAATCCGTTTTACAAGTGCAAGACCTAGGCCATTTCCTTCTGCTTTATGAGATCCATCTACCTGATAGAACTTGTCAAATATTCTGGATTTTACATCATCCTCTATTCCTGGTCCTTCATCTTCCAGAATGAACTTAACAGAATCCTGTTCTTGTTTCAGAAACATCGTAATTGTCCCCTTTGAAGGGCTGAATTTAATCGCATTATCCAAAAGATTTATCCAGATATGCATAAAAAGTCCTTCATTCCCAGTATATTTAACTTCCTCCAATTCTACCTGAAAACCAATTTCTTTTTCTGTCCATTTTGTTTCCAGGGAAAGAAATGCCTGACGGATCTGTTCATCCAGACGATATTCTGTTTTTTTCATTGGTATGTTCTGATTCTCTAACTTGGATAACAGCAAAATATTACCAACCAATCCGGAAAGTCTTTGGGTGTTAAATAAGATTTTTTCTACATATTCCTCTTGATCCGAGACAGTTCTTCTCCCTGAAGCAGCATTGTATATCCTTCAATGGCATTAATCGGGGTCTTAAACTCATGAGAAACATTAGATACAAAATCCATCTGCAGCACCTCTGTTGCACGAAGTTCTTTTGTCATCACATTAAAACTCTGATAAGATTCTCCAACTTCTGCTATACGGCTGTTCGTTTCCAAATGCTGTTCAAAATCTCCCGAGAAACTTCCTTCATTGCTTTACTAAGTCTGGTAATTGGTTCCAGTAACTTTGCATTAATAAAGGAAGTGATCAGCCCTGCAATCAATGTATTGAAAATCAAAAGCCAGCCAAGCACAGGTATACTGCCCGGCAGATTAAAAATGATTCAAAAAGCAAATAATAAAGCAGATATAACTGTTGAAAATACAAGTGCCAGCCAGATTGCACCAGTCAGACAGGATCGGATCCGCAATCCTTTTCTTTCTTTTGTTCCATTATTTTTTACCACCTTGTATCCAATTCCACGCATTGTTACGATTTCAAAATCAGGGTTATCTTTAAAACGCTCTCTGATTCTTCCTATATGTACCTCTATCGTATGTGGGTCTGCCTCCGTCTCGTATCCCCATACTTCATCCATCAACTGTTGTTTTGTAAATGTTCTGCCTGGCGAAGCTGCAAGCTTATATAAAGCAGGAATTCTTTTTAGGCAAAACAAGACTTTCCTTATCAGTTGTAACCGTCATTGCATCATAATCAAACTCTGTTGAACCGATCACAATTTTGTGTTCATTCAGTATCTGTGCACGGCGAAGCAGTGCTCCGACTCTTAAAACCATTTCATTCACATTTACCGGTTTTACCATATAATCGTCACTTCCCGAAAGAAATCCCTGACGCATATCATCAAAGGAACCTTTCGCAGTGATCATAAGCACTGGTATCTGATATCCTGCTGAACGAAGTTCTGACACCAGTTCATAGCCATCCATAACCGGCATCATAATATCAGAAATGATCAGATCAATATATTCCTTATCCAATACTTCTAATGCCTGTGCTCCATCCGATGCACTTTTGACTTGATATCCATTCTTCTCAAGCACTTTTTGGAATAGCTGGCTTAATTCTTTATCATCTTCTACAATCAATATTTGAAACACGTTTTCCTTCCTCCTTATTAAAACAGATACCTTGCCCATCCAAGCAAATGCTGTACCAAAATATTTTTCTCTGACGTTTCTTTGTTAATTCGATTGGCTCTACATGATATGGATCATTATAAGTTCCGCCTTCTAATATCTGGCGGGACACTTTTTCATATTCCATCATGCCCTCTTCCAACTGTTTATTAATATCTTTACTGCGTATTACAAGCATCAGTTCCGTATCCAGATATGCACTTCTCATGTCCATATTAAAAGAACCGATTACAGACAGATCATCGTCAAGCAGAATACTTTTTCCGTGGTATGAATAACCGCCTTCATATTCCCAGATATTAATTCCTGTACTTAAGATTCTATTTCTGTTTTTCGCATAATCGGTAGCCCCAAATGGATTCCCATTATTCGCAACTGAATTTGTCATGATAGAAAAATCTGAAACGTTCTCTGCAATCTCCTCCCATGTATTATACATCATATCATTACAGATAATATATGGCGTGTGGATCTTCACACGATTTTTGCATTTTCATCAATTCTCCCAACTGATACCACACTACTGGTTCTTTGGAACCTGTGTGAATAGGATTTGACACTAATGTAATCTTTTCTGTCTCAAAAGTTTCGTCCGTATAATTGGTATCGCAGATTCTTTCCTTATTCTCTTCAAAATATTTCTGATAGCCGTTCTGCAGCTCTAAAACTGCGTTCTTTACAGATTTTCTATTTGCCATTTTTTTATTGTTATGAAAATAACCACTGTCTTCTGATCCATATGGTTTCAAAATACTCTGACAACTGGTTAACTGAATTTTCTTTCTCAGGTTCATCGCAAACCACTAACACGTCTCTGTCATAGTTCTTATGTCCCGGAAAATCCCCAGGAAATAATTGTATGTATTTCTTCCCCAAGAATATATCTCTTTCCATCTGCAATCAAATATTTATCATGCATTCTACCCATCATTTTCCATGGTTTCAACGGGTTGGCTTTATTATACAGTTTAATTTCAACATTCTCATGGGAAGATAATCCATAGAAATACGGATTCCCTTCCATATCAATCCAGCTCTCCATTCCATCTACTAACAGACGAATATGTACACCTCTGTCTGCCGCATCATGCAGTGCTCCTAAAATCAATTTTCCACTTTCATCGGATTGAAATGCAAAAGTAGAAAGAATAATTTCTTCTTTTTGCATTCTTGATCAAACGCACTCTTTGTAAAAGCGCTTCTGGATTCTTTTCTATGATTACTGCCCGTTCTGTATTTTCACTGCATTCGTTCCATGACCCATTTTTTGTTTCTTTTTTGGTTGTATTGGACACTTCCGGCTGCTTTTTATATGCAACGCAGATTCCGAGCAATTCATAAAAAGCCACACATAAAAAAATTGCCAGTATAACAAGAAGGATTTTACATATTTTATGCTTTTTCATTGTACATCACCTGATTCCTTTTATTTCATACTTATACAATACAAAGTCAATCTCAATTTAACCTCAACAAAATTTATTTTTCATAAAAAAATATGACCGGCTTCTTTTTAATGAAACAGTCATATTTTTATTCTAATATATGAAGGAGCTTTTCTTACTCCGTTATATTAATCACTATTTTATTTCTTCCATAAGCTGTCGGATTTTTCTCAATGTACACCGTGTAACTGCCAGGTCCTCTTCTTGTATATTCGATATGATTTTTTCATAAGCTTCTATCATTTTTTCTTTCTGACAATTACTTAATTCAATTGCCTTGTTCGTCAAAACAAGGTATGTTCTTTCTTTTTTTTCATCTAATTTCCAGATAATATATCCTTTATTTTCAAGACTTTTACCATCTTAGATGTTTCTGGAATCGATAATTTCATGTATTCTGCCACTTCTGAAAGATATACTCCTTCATGACAGTCTGATTTTTCAACACATTCCTTTATACTATAAAGAAACAAATAATCTGTTCTTTCAACAAATTCAAATATACTTTCAACATTGATGCTCTTTAAAAAAAACTCCTCTGCACTGGTTCCTGCTCCCATATTATCGTTCCTCTCTTTCTATATATTCTTTTTTGCTGACTAGACTCTTATATGCCGGGCGAATGATCTTATCTGTAGTTATCAATTCTTCCAGGCGATGTGCACTCCAACCAGCAATTCTTGCTATCGCAAATAATGGCGTGTACAATTCTCTTGGAATATTCAACATGTCATACACAAAACCACTATAGAAATCTATATTAGGACTTACTCCTTTGAATATCTGACGCTGCTTTGCAATCAACTTAGGTGCAATCTTCTCAATATTGTTATAAAGGGTCATATCTTTCTCACGTCCTTTATCCCTTGCGAGTTGTTCTACAAAGCCTTTGAACACCCTTTCTCTCGGATCTGAAATAGAATATACAGCATGTCCCATTCCATAAATAAGTCCTTTCTGATCAAACGCCTCTTTCTTCAAATCTTACTCAGATATGATGCAATTTCCTCTTCGTCTTCATAATCTTTCACATGACTTTTAATATCATCCATCATATTCATTACCATCAGATTTGCACCGCCATGTTTTTTTCCTTTTAAGGATGACATTGCTGCTGAAATAACAGAATAAGTATCTGAACCTGAAGATGTTACTACTCGTGTAGTGAATGTAGAATTGTTACCACCACCATGTTCCATATGTAACAATAATGCTATATCCAGTACTCTTGCTTCCAGTTCTGTGAATTTTGTATCTGGTCTTAATAGGCGCAGGAAATTTTCAGCAATAGATAAATCTTTTCAGGTCTATGAATATACATACTTTCGTTTTTTTATAATGACAATAAGCATGGTATGCATATACTGCTAACATAGGAAATCTGCGATCAACTGCATACTCTGCCTTAGCACATTCGGAATTTCAAGACTTTCTTTCTCCTTATCGTAAGAGCCCAATGTAAGAATACTTCGAGTCATAGAACCCATAATATCTGATGTAGGTGCTTTCATAATGACATCTCTGGTAAAGTTAGTCGGTAGTTCCATACAATCAGATAGTCTTCCCTGAAATTCCATTAACTGTGTATCAGTTGGCAATTCTCCGAATAAAAGAAGATATGCTCCTTCTTCAAAGACAAACCTTTTTCCTTTACTTCCTGTTACTAAATCTTTTATATTATAACCACGATAAGATAACTCGCCATCACATGGACTCTTTACTCCATCACGATATTCAAAAGCTTTTATATCAGAAATATTTGTAAGCCCCGTCAACACACCTTGGCCTTTTTCATCTCGTAAGCCTCTTTTTACACCATACTCTGAATACAGATTCTTACTAATGCTATCATTTTGTTCACAAAAAATTGCTTGCTGTTTCATATAATTTTCCAAATTGCTCATTTGAATCGCTCCTTTCATTCTGTTACGAACTTACATACTATACTCAGATATTCTTGTTTCCAGAGCATTCAGCATTGTCTGTTCTTATTCTTATTCTTATTCATTAGCAATACAATACAATGAAAAACTCAATTTAACCTCAACAAGGTTTGTTTTTTCATCCATGCAAAATCTTCTTTGTACAACAGACTGTTAGATATAGCAAAAACGGCCTTTCAAAAACAGTTAACTTCTAAATCAACCGTTTTTTGAAAGGTCGTTTCATCAGATTCTTATAGCAATCCAGCAAATAATCTCATAAATAATTGTCCCAGTCGCAAATATGCACTTCGTCCGGTTTGATATTGGTCTGTCACATCACGACATTCTCCCATCGTTCTTATCAGATCATTTTTTATATCCACAACTGCCTGACAATCTGCCATAAAACAGCCGTTTTCAAAATGGTGATATAAACTTCGATAATCCAGATTAATTGTTCCACAAGTTGCCATACAGTCATCTGCCACACTCATTTTTGCATGACAGAAACCAGGAGTCCACTCATAAACACGAACACCATGTTTAACTAATCCATGATAAAAAGAACGAGTTATATTATAAATGAATTTTTTATCAGGGATACCAGGTGTGATAATTCTTACGTCTACCCCTCGCTTAGCAGCCAGACATAACGCATGCGTCATTTCATCTGTTATGATTAGATATGGAGTCATAAACCAACAATATTTTTCAGCTTTATTTATCATACTGATATAAACTTCTTCTCCTACTTGTTCATTATCCATAGGGCTGTCTGCATAAGGTTGAACAAACCCAGTTTGCTGTGCCGCATAATCATAGTGGAAAAGGTATTTACTAAAATCAGGATCATTAGCAGCCTTATCACTTACTGCATTCCACATTTCCAAAAATGTCACCGTAAGCGACTGAACAGCATCTCCTTCTAAACGAATACCTGTATCTTTCCACTGTCCGTACGGGTGTGTGTAATTAAAATATTCGTTTGCCAGATTATATCCACCTGTAAATCCGACTTTTCCATCAATAACTGTTATTTTTCTATGATCACGATTGTTCAAAAACAGATTTAAACCTGGCATAAACGGATTGAATACACGGCAATGAATTCCTATTGCTCCATCTTTTTTACAAAATCTGTGTTAATAAAGCCTATAGAACCCATATCATCGTAGAGTACTCTAACTTCCACACCTGCTTTTACTCGCTCTTCCAGAACATCTTGAATCTTATGCCATGCTTCAGCGTCTTCTATCGCATGATATTCCATAAAGATAAACTTCTGTGCTTTCTCCAAATCCTTAATCTGTGCCTCTAATCCTTTCACTGCTTCATCAAAATACACAATATCCGTATTCTGATAGATTGGATACTGCGAATTTCTTTGTATGTAACTTGCTATATTTCCTGCTTTCGGAATTGTTTCTTTTATTCTGCTCAAACACTCCTGACTGTCCGGAAGCATTGGTAACAATTTGCTATCAATTTCTGCATATCGCTCACGCATTTTATGTGCCACCATTCAAACCAATCAACAAATACAGGCCTACACCCATAATTGGGAAGATTAGAATTAAGATGACCCAAGGCATTTTCATAGAAGAGGTCTTATCTGATGCGTACAATCCCAAAACCAAGATTCCACTCAAAATCCTTGTAAATAAATTTATAATTTCTGCATATTCATTCAAGCGTGTTACGATAGTAATAATAAAATTACTTCAGAAGAATGCAGACTATGGAAAACACAGCCGTTTTACCCCATTTTTTGTTTTTGCTTTGCCCTCTAAAGTATCTTGCTTCATATATATTCCACCTTCCTACTTGCTCAGTTTTCTGCCTAAATTTCATGAAACATACCAATTTTGTCTTTTATTCTCTGCATTTCATTATCCGCTTCAATGATAGCTCTTGCAGAATGAAGTAATTCTTCACTTATCTCATCACCAGGCATTTCTTCAATTCCTTTTTTATAGCGAAGTTGATGTTCCAATGTTGCCCAGAAATCCATACCATTGGTTCGAATCTGTAATTCTACACGCATAGGTGTTTTACCCTTAGCAAAAAATACTGGTATTTCAACAATCATATGATAGCTTCGATAACCATTTGGTTTTGGATTTTTTATATAATCTTTTATTTCAATAACTTTAATATCATCCTGTTGGGTAATCAAATCTGATATCATATAAATATCGTCAATAAACGCACAAACTATTCGAACGCCTGCTACATCATTTAAATATGTCTGTATATTTTCTGTTGTAAAATCATGTCCCATTTTCTGCAATTTATTGTAAATACTATTGGGCTTCTTAATCCTTGTTTTTATAAAAGAAATAGGATTTCGATTGTTCTCAACTGAAAATTCATCATCCAAAACCTCAAGTTTAGTTTGTATCTCCCGAATAGCACAACGATACATCATCATTAAATTATAAAATTTTGTAGCATTATTTAAAACTGTAGTGATTCGGACTGTCCATCCAGAGTTTTTTACTTCATCCTTTGTCATGGTACTTTCCTTTCTACTTCATCCCTGATTTCAAA